>Ga0307517_10000861_pt1 | contig 51760 bp, 45 predicted proteins | sample 23_EM_MG_FD_194515 | JGI IMG/M metagenome (GOLD analysis project Ga0307517, IMG submission 194515) | Populus trichocarpa ectomycorrhiza microbial communities from riparian zone in the Pacific Northwest, United States - 23_EM | ecosystem: Host-associated > Plants > Roots > Unclassified | place... | reverse complement strand
GCCGCAGGCCAGCCCCGGGGGACATGAGCGCAGCAGCATGCCCCAGCGGCTCGATCCCGCGCAAACACCTGCAAGGCGGGCATCCAACGTCAGCAACGGGCCGACAGCAGACACTTCCTCATGACTCAACGAGGCAAGTTTCACTTCAGACCCGCTTCTTGCGCCGTTCGCGCAAGGTGTCCAGCACCACCGCGATGATGATCACGCAGCCGGTGATGATGCGTTTGGTCGGCTCGCTGGCGCCGATCTGCGCGAGGCCCGCCTCGAGCACCGAGATCACCAGCACACCGAAGAAGGTGCTGACCACGGAGCCGCGGCCGCCCATCAGGCTGGTGCCCCCGATCACGACTGAGGCGATCACCACCAACTCGGCGCCGCTGCCGGCATTCGGGTCCGCAGCTTCGAGCCTTGAAGCGAGAAACACCCCACCCAGGCCCGCCAGCAAGCCCGCGATCGCGAACACTGCGATCTTGATCGGCCGCGGATCGACACCTGCCAGCCGCATGGCTTCCTCGTTGGTGCCGATGCCGATCATGCAGCGCCCGAACACCGTCCGCGTCAACACGATCTGCGCCAGCACGACGATCGCCAAGGCGATGAAGAACGCCGGCGACAGGCCCGCGAGCATCGGCTTGCCGAGCCAGTCGATCTTGCTGCCGATGTACTGGGTTCGCGAGCTGGTGGCTATGTAGGCCGCGCCGCGCGCCACTTCGAGCATGCCCAAGGTGACGATGAATGAGGGCAGACGCCATGCCACCGTCACGGTGCCGTTGATCGCGCCGACGATCAGCCCGATCAGCATCGCGAGCCCCATCGCCGGCAGCAGTGGCCAGTGCCACTGGAGCATCGCGATGCCCGCTGCCGCAGCGGACAAGGCCATCACCGAGCCCACCGACAGGTCGATGCCCGCGATGATCAGCACGAAGGTCATGCCCACCGCGGTGACCGCGACGGCCGGGATGTCGTTGGCGATCGTCACGAAGGTGTCGCCGGTGAAGAAATACTGGCTCAGCGAACTGAACAGCGCGACCATCAGCACCAGCGCAACGAGCAAGCCGACGACGGTGCCGAGCGCGCTGGTGACGCTGGACTGCAGCGAAACGGGTTGGGGATTCTTCATGCTGCCATCACTCGATCGGCCGACTCGGCCGCCACATAGGCGCTGAACGCCGCTTCCAGCAACAGTTGCTGCGTCCATTCGCCACGTTCGAAGATCCGCACCAGGCGACCGGCACTCATCACGGCGATGCGATCGCAGACCGACATCAGTTCACGCAGGTCCGACGAGACCATCAGCAGCGCCTTGCCGCCCGCGGCGAGCCGGTCCATCTGCGCGTAGATGTCGGCGCGGGCGCCGATGTCGACGCCGCGCGTGGGCTCGTCGAGCAAGAGCACGTCGCAGTCGCGGTGCAGCCAGCGCGCGAACACGACCTTCTGTTGATTGCCGCCCGACAGCTGGCTCACCGGCTGCTCGATCGAGTCGCTGCGCACGCGCAGCAGTTGGCGCAGCCGTTCGACTTCGCGGCGCTCATCGGTGCGCTTCAACCAACCGCCGCGCGCGATGGTCTTCAACTGCGCCAGCGTGGTGTTGATGCGGATCGAGAGCGGCAGCAGCAGCCCTTGCGACTTGCGGTCCTCGGTCACGAGGCCGATGCCGGCACGCACCGCCTGCACCGGTGTCGCGATCTTCGCCGGTGTCGCCGAATTGCCGAGCAACACGTCGCCGCTGTCCTTGCGGTCGGCACCGTAGATCAGGCGCAGCAGTTCGGTGCGGCCAGAGCCAACCAGGCCCGCAAGGCCGAGTACCTCGCCGGCATGCAGGCTGAAGCTCGCGTCGCGCACCACGGTGCCGCGGCTCATGCCGCGCACCTGCATCGCAACGGCCCCGGCGGGGCGACGGTCGCGGTCCAGGCCTTCGTGCACGTCGTGGCCGACCATGCGCTGGACGATGTCGCTCTGCGTCAGATCGCGCATCGCTTGCGTGTCGATGTGGCGACCGTCGCGCAGCACCATCACGCGGTCGGCGATCTGCTGCAGCTCGTCGAGCCGGTGCGAGATGTAGACGATACCGACGCCACGCGCCTTCAACCGCGCGATCTGCTCGAACAGGTGGTCGATCTCGCGCGAGGTCAGCGTGGCCGTCGGTTCGTCGAGGATCAGCAAGCTGCACTCGCCGACCAGGCTGCGCGCGATCTCGACCATCTGCTGGTGACCGACGCCGAGCGCACTGACCGGCAGCCGCGGGTCGATGTCCTGCAGCCCGATCATCGCCATCTGCAGCGCGGCTTCGCGGTTCAGCGTGTCGTTGCGGATGAAGCCGACGCGGCTCGGCAGGCGGTCGAGCAGCAGGTTCTCGGCGACGCTCAGACTGGCGACCAGGCTCAGCTCCTGCAGCACCATGCGCACGCCGAGGCGCTCGGCTTGCTTGCGCGAGCCGGGTTGGTAAGGCTGCCCGGCGAGCCACATCGTGCCGTCGCTGGGTTCGACCAGGCCGGCGACGATCTTCGACAAGGTGCTTTTGCCGGCGCCGTTCTCGCCGGTGAGCGCCAGCACTTCGCCGGCGCGCAACTCGAAGTCGACGTCGGCAAGCACCGGCGTCGCGTAGCGCTTGCCAAGGCCGGTGCCCTTCAGAAGCACGGCGGGCGGCGCAATCTGCGCCGTGCCCGCCGCGGTGGCCGTTGTGGTGGCAGTCGCCAGGTTCATCGCCCGATCACTTCTTGACCAACACCACCTGCGTCTCGACCACAGGCAACAAGTCCTTCTGGGTCTTCTTCTCCTTGATCGCCTTCAGCGCCGTCTCGATGCCGAACACCGCCTGCTTGGCAGCGAACTGATCGGCCGTCGCGAGCACGCGGCCATCGTCGAGCATCGGCTTGATCGCCGAGATGTTGTCGTAGCCGACGACCAGCACCTTGCCGGCCTTGCCCGCGGTCTTCACCGCGGCCACGGCGCCCAGCGCCATGTTGTCATTGCCGCACAGCAGCGCCTTGAGGTCGGGATGCTCGCGCAGCATCGCGCTCGCGACGGTGTTGCCTTTGTCCATCTCCCACTGGCCCGACTGCACGCCGACGACGGTGGCGCCCACGGCCTTCATCGCATCCTGGAACCCGGCGGTGCGCTGCTGCGCATTGAACGTGGTCGAGACGCCTTCGAGGATGCCGACCTTGTCGCCGGCCTTCAGCTGCTTGGCCAGGTAGTCGCCGACCAGTTTCGCGCCCTTGCGGTTGTCCGGGCCGACGAACGGGACGACGAAGCCCTTTTCCTTGAGCGCCGCATCGTCGAGCTTGTTGTCGATGTTGACGACGATCACGCCCTTGTCGGCGGCTTCCTTCAGCACCGGCACCAGGGCCTTGGAATCGGCCGGCGCGATGACGATCGCGTCGACCTTCTCGACCAGCATCTGCTGCACGATCTTGATCTGCGCCGCGGTGTCGGTCTCGTCCTTGATGCCGTTGGCGATCAAGGTGTAGTCGGCCGCATGTTCCTTCTGGTGCACCTTGGCGCCGTCTTGCATGGTCTGGAAGAACTCGTTGGCGAGCGACTTCATGATCAGCGCGACGCGCGGCGCACCGGCGGCGCGGGCGGATTGGAGCGGAAGGATCGCGAGCGCGGCGCCCGCGGCCAATGTGTGCAGGGCGAGGCGGCGAGTGGATCGAGTCATGGGATGTCTCCAGGGTTGAGGCCGGGCGGTTGCTTTGGACCGAGCTGTCTGGCCGTTAAAAGGCGCGGGAGAATTCCGCGCAAACGGTTGCGCAACCGTTTGGCTGGACTTTATGCCCCGAATCACCCGCTTCGCAAGGGGAACGCCTTGGGGTTTTCGATAGGTGCCCGCAACGGCTGCGTCACAAATTCCTACGCTTCCGTTCACGTGGCTGCGCATGATTCAAGCTTCGCTGCACTCCATGGAGAAAGGCAACATGCGTCAATGCATCCGTCTTCTTGTCGTCATGGCCCTTGCCCTAGTGGCCGGTACCTCCATGGCAGACGACTTGCGAAGAGTTCGCGCCCCGAAGGTCATCATCGATACCGACTTCAACACCATCGGCGATGACGGGCAAGTCGCGGCGATGGCGGCGCAACTCCACGCGAGGGGCGCGATCGAACTGCTCGGCTTGACCGTGGCGTCGGGCAACCAATGGCTGAACCAGGGTGTCTCCGATGCGCTCAAGGCTGTGGAGCGCCTTGGCATCGAGCGCTCGGTGAAGGTCTATGCAGGCGCGCCCTACCCGCTCTTGCATGACTACAAGTCGTATCTGTACGAGCAGATGCTCGTGGGCCTGGCTGTCGACTACGTCGGCGCGTTCGCGAGTGCGCCCACGAATCAGCTGGTGGCACCGCCCGACGGTTTTGCCACCCACACGCGGCTGGCCGAACAGAACGCCGTCGACTTCATCATCGAGACCGTGCATCGCTATCCGCACGAAGTGACGATCCTCGAGATTGCGCCCCCGACCAACCTGGCGCTCGCGATTCGCAAGGACCCGAGCATCGTTCCTTTGATCGACAAGATCGTGACGATGGCGGGCCAGGTCTATGCGCCAGGCAATGCGTATCTCGACACGGCCGAGTTCAATTGGTGGGTCGATCCGGAGGCGACACAAATCGTTCTGCGGGCCGCGATTCCGCACTATGTGATTCCATTGGATTGCACGAACACCGTTCCGCTGACCAAAGATGTCTATCTTCGGATCGCGCAGCACCAGCCGCAAACCATCATCACGCGCCTGTTCCGCGACGAGTTCGCGCCGTTCTTCGGGTCAGGCCCGCCGCCCTATCTGCCGTTCATCTTCGACACGACGGCGCTCGCCTTCCTCGTCGATCCGACGCTTGCCACCGACGTTCGTGACCTGTGGTTGGACGTCAGCACGACCTTCGACCGGAACTACGGAAAGTCGCTCGTCTACGTCTCCGACCCTTATCCCTCGATACAGCTGCTGCAAAAATCGAAGGTGGTGTTCAAGCTCGACAACGCCCGCTTCTATGCCCTCTATGTCGACCTGTTGACCAGTCCGGTCCCGGCAAGAAGCAACGGGCCGCAAGGCCGCTGACCCGCTTGAACAAGTCTTCTGTTCTGGTCGCGGGTATCGTGCTGCTCGCCATCGGCACGGCCGGCTACTTGTGGCGACAGCAACATCTGGCGGCACCCGAGGCGCCGCCGGCGCCGGCAGTTGCAGCAGCACCGACGGTGGTGCCGCCCGCGGCATCCGCGGCGTCGGAGCCGGGCATCCAGTATCCGATCGAAGCGCCCGTGGACAACCCGCAGGCGGCGACGCCGCTGGATGTGGAAACCGCCCTCGCCGACCTGTTCGGACGCAAGACGGTGCTGTCGATGTTCCAGACCCAGGATTTCGCGCGGCGCTTCGTCGCGACGATCGACAACCTCGGGCGACCGCATGCGCCGGTGGCCGTGTGGCCGGTCAATCCGACGGCAGGTCGGCTGGCCGTTGAGAAGAAGGGTGACGGCGAGGTGATCGGGGCCGACAACGGATTGCGTTACACGCCCTTTGTCCTGCTCGTGGAAACGGTCGACCTGCCCAAAGCGGTCGCGACCTATGCGCGTCTCTATCCCTTGTTTCAGCAGGCCTATGAAGACATTGGATTCCCGAAGCGCTACTTCAACGACCGGCTGGTCGCCGTGATCGATCAGCTCCTCGCGACGCCGGACGTGAATGAACCGTTGAAGATTCGCTTGCCGCAGATCAACGGGCCGTTGCAGCCCGAACGTCCGTGGGTGCTGTACGAGTTCGAAGACCCCGCGTTGCAATCGCTGTCCGCCGGCCAGAAGATCCTGCTTCGCATGGGGCCCGTCAACGAACGGCGCATGAAGGTCAAGCTGATGGAGCTCCGTCGCCTCGTCACGGCCGGCAGCATGCCGCGCTGAGCGAGTCATCTCTTCCGCAACGCCGCGGCCCGTGCCACCCGGCTTTGCAGAGTCCTGGCGGCGCTCGAGCCATCCGACGTCAGATCAGCCATGCTTGCCGAACTTTGAGCATAGGATGGTCGAGCACTTCAGGATTTCCGGAACATGCGTCAAGCCTCCCTTCTTCCAGCCGGATATTTCACCGCCGGCGTCGAGCAGACCGACCCCGTGATCGCCCAGGCGATCGATCGCGAGAAGGCTCGCACTCGTGGCGTGATCGAACTCATCGCCTCGGAGAACATCGTCAGCCGAGCCGTGCTCGACGTTCAGGGGTCGATCCTGACCAACAAGACGGTCGAGGGTTACCCGGGCAAGCGCTACCACGCCGGGGCCGTGAATGTCGATGTCGTGGAGCGCACCGCGATCGAGCGAGCCTGTCAGCTCTTCGGCTGTCGCTTTGCGAACGTCCAGCCGCATTCGGGCAGCCAGGCCAACCATGCCGTGCTGCACGCGGTCGCCGAGCCGGGCGACACGATCCTCTCGATGGATCTCAACGCTGGCGGCCACCTGAGCCATGGCGCGTCAGCGAACTTCAGTGGCAAGTGGTTCAAGGTCGTGAACTATGGTGTGGGTGCCGGCGATGGTCTGATCGACTACGACCAGGTTGTCGACCTCGCGCGCCAGCACAAACCCAAGCTCGTCATCGCCGGCGGTTCGGCCTACCCGCGTGCACTCGACTTCGCCGCCTTCCGCCGCGCCGCCGACGCTGGCGGCGCGAAGCTTCTCGTCGACATGGCGCACTTCGCCGGCCTGGTCGCCGGCGGCGTGCATGAGCGGCCGTTCCCCCACGCCGACATCGTCACGACCACCACCTACAAGTCGCTGCGCGGGCCGCGCGGCGCGCTCATCCTCTGGAATGACGAGGGCTTGAGGAAGCGCATCAACAATGCCGTCTTCCCCGGGCTTCAGGGAACGCCTTCGCTTCAGATCGTCGCCGCCAAGGCGGTGGCGCTCGGCGAGGCGCTGAGCCCCGAGTTCGCCCACTACGCCGCGGCGGTGCTGGCCAACGCGCGCGCTCTCGCGAGCCGGCTGCAGCGCCACGGGTTCGACCTCGTCGGTGGCGGCACCGACACGCCGCTGATACTCGTCGACCTGCGTGCGAAGGGCCTCACCGGCGCGCCCGCCGCTCAAAGCCTCGAGCGTGCCGGGATCATTGCGAACATGAATCCAATCCCTTCGGATACCGTCGACCTGAAGGTCATGTCGGGGCTGCGCTTCGGCGTCTCGGGGGCGACGACGCGCGGCTTGGGCATCGCAGACTTCGATGCCATTGGCGACCTGATCGCCGAGGTTCTCGAAGGGCTGCGCGAAAACCCGAGCGACAACAGCGCCATCGAGGCAAGGGTTCGCGCGCGCGTCGGTGAGATCGCAGCGCGGTTTCCGACCTACGGCTGAGTCAGGAGGAGCGCCGAGTGCTTCTTGAGCCTTAGCAGCGGTGCGCGTCGGCCCAGGTTTTCTCGCACAAGCGCATTCAACCCCGGGGCACATCCCCCTCGTTCACGGGGTGGTCTGCCCAGGTTCCCCAGGCAAGTCCGACTCGACAGGGCTGGTGCGGCTGCGTACGCTCACTCATCCACCACTCGCCAACTCGCACCATGGCCCCACAAGAGCCACGGCACTGCGATTCGCCAAGGAGCATCTCCATGTCGTCGACCCTCATCGCACGCCGCCTGACGCCCCTCGCGCTGGCGCTCGCCCTTGCCGGAGCCCTCTCGCTGCCCGCGGCGTACGCCGCGCCACGCCAAAACAGCGACAGCACGACATCGAATCGGCCGAGCCAGGACACCGGCACCGCCCTGGTTCAGCTCAACGGCGAGCCGCTCGCGAGCTACGTCAAAACCAAGCCCACCAAGGGCAAGAAGATCGATTTTGGCAACAGCACCGTCAAGGCCTACCGGGCCCAACTCTCCGCGCTGCGCAACGACTACAAGGCCTGGCTGCGCGCGAACGCACCCGGGGCCAAGGTGACGGGCGAATTCGACATCGCGCTGAACGCCGTGGCGGTGCAACTCAACGGCGCGACGCTGGCGCAGGTGTCCGCAACGCCGATGGTGACGAACGCGCAGTACCAGGGCCTGTACTACCCGAACGTGACCGACCCCGACCTGGCGCTGATCAGCGCGCCGCAGGCCTGGACGCAGGCCGGCGGATCCGGCAATGCCGGCGCGGGCGTCAAGGTTGCCATCATCGACACCGGCATCGACATCACCCATCCCTGTTTCAGCGACGCTGGCTACGCCGCGCAGACGCAGCTTGGCAATCACAGCCTGACCAACAACAAGGTCATCGCCGCCAAGGTGTTCAGCAACCGCACTCCGCAGCAGGGCTACACCGCCGCGGCGCTTCAGGACCACGGCACTCATGTGGCCGGCACGGTGGCTTGCAACTTCGGCACGCCTGCGCCGGTGAACGGTGTCACCACGTACAACATGTCCGGCGTCGCGCCGCGCGCGCTGCTGGGCAACTACAACATCTTTCCGGGCGCGCTCGACAACGCGCGCTCCGAAGACATCATGAACGCGCTCGAGGCCGCCTACCAGGACGGCTTCGATGTCGCCAACATGAGCCTGGGTGGCGGCTCGCACGGCTTCCAGGACCTACTGACCGTCGCGGTCGACAACCTCGACCGGGCCAACATGGTGGTCGCGGTGGCGGCCGGGAACTCGGGCCCGGGATTGTTCACGGTCGAGTCCCCCGGGTCGGCAGCAAGAGCGTTGACCGCAGGGGCAAGCACGGTCGGGCACTTCATCGGTACACCGCTGACGGTCGGCGGCTCGACCTACGGTGTTGCCGCCGGCGACTTCGCGACGATCAGCTCAGACCTCACGGCAAGCCTCGGGGTCGTTCTCAACGGCGCTGGCACCCTGAGCAACGCCTGCACCGCCGGCGCAGCGGGCGCCGACGGCAAGCCCGCCGCCGGCAGCCTGACCGGCAAGATCGCCCTGATTTCGCGCGGCGCGTGCACCTTCTCGGAGAAGATCCGCAATTCGCAGGATGCAGGTGCGATCGCCGCGGTCGTCGTCAACAACGTGGCGGGCGATCCGACCGCAATGGGCTTGGGCGGCATCGCCAACGAGCCGACGATCCCGGCCTACATGGCCGCGCTCGTCGACAAGACTGCACTCGTTGCCGCCAACGGCCTGCCTGCGACGCTGGGCGCTGCGCAGTCGTACTTCCAGACGTCAAACTCCGACATCATGGCCAGCTTCAGCAGCCAGGGACCGACCGATGTCGACTTCCGCGTCAAGCCCGATGTGGTCGCACCGGGCGCCAATGTGCTGAGCTCGATCCCGCGGGCGTTCTGCGCCGCGCCGCCGTGCTTCGCGTTCTTCGACGGCACCTCGATGGCCACGCCGCATCTGGCCGGTTCGGCCGCGATCGTGCATCAGCTTCACCCCACCTGGTCGGCCGCCGACGTGCGCTCGGCCATCGTCAACACCGCAGATCGCGGCGTGCTGCGCAGCTACTTGACCGCCGAGCTGCAGAACAACGTCAACATCAACGGCGCCGGACGTGAAAACCTGCTCGCGGCGGTCAGCGCAAAGGTGGCGCTCGATCCGGTGAGCTTGAGCTTCGGCGCGGCGCCCTCGGGCAGCGGCCAGACGCGTCGAATGACGGTGACGCTGACCAACCTGAGCGGCGGCCCGCAGACCTACGCGCTCAGCATCAGCGGCCAGCCCGTCAATAGCGTCGCCTACAGCGTAGACCAGCCATCGGTAACGATCCCTGCCGGTGCCAAGGCCGACGTGACGGTGACGATGACCGCCAGCCAAGGTGCGTCGGTCGGCGGCAAGCAGGCCTATCTCGAGATCAGTACAGCGGGCGAGATCATCGCCCATGCCGCGCTGTTCACGTTGGTCAAATGATGCGGTAAAGCATCGGGCGCCGCGGGGTCCGGCAGTTCCTGTTCGCGATCCAGGCTCGAGAGTCAGGTCGCGGAGCGGGGCCGCTTGGCGCCCGTAGTCGACCCGTTGCTGTCCTTCGTGTCATCGAACTCCGGGCCGGAAAGCTGCCGTTCGAGCTTGGGCCAGTCGGCCCTGCCATCGGCGCGGCTACGACCTGGTCCGAGGACACGTCTCGGCACGCTGATCTGCGCGACTCGGTCCGTTGCCGAATTGCCAATCTTTACAGAAAGGAATCGGGCCATGGATACGACCAGGCAAACGCAGACGTGCGCCCATGGCGACACGCGCAATCGAATTGAGCCGCTCACCAGGACATATCGTGCCGGACACCAGATCCATCCGAACGTTCGCCGAAGTGAAAGCCCAGGCCGCCGGGGCCTCATACAAATACGCGACCGTGCCGGCCGGTGCTGAGGCCATCCGCACGCTCGTGCCGACCGCGGAGGTTCACAACCGTCGCGCAGCAGCCGCCCAAGTAGTTCGCTCGGATTGATTCGTCGAACTCACATCCCGCGGCCATTCTTTCTACCCCTCAATTCACAGGAGTCTCCCAATGATCAATCGACGACACTTCTCGACCGCGCTCGCCGCGGGCGCCGCCGCATCACTGGTTTCACCCGTCGTGCGCGCGCAATCCGCAGCACCGCGCATTCGCAATGTGGTGCTGGTGCATGGCGCCTACGCCGATGGATCTTGCTGGGGCGACGTGATCGGACGCCTGCAGGCCGCCGGACTGCGTGCCACGGCGGTGCAGAACCCGCTGACCTCGCTGGCCGACGACGTCGCTGCAACGCAGCGAATCCTCGCGCTGCAGGACGGACCGACCGTGCTCGTGGGTCATTCGTTCGCCGGCACGATCATCAGCGAGGCCGGCATCGACCCCAAGGTCGCCGCGTTGGTCTACGTGGCCGCCCGTGCACCCGACGCCGGGGAGGACTACACCGCGCTGGCGATGAAATTCCCTCGGCCGCCGGCAAGCGATGGTCTTGTCATGTCGGGCGGGTTCGCGCAGCTCAACGAGGAATCCTTCCTGAAGTACTTTGCCGGCGACGTCGATCCTGCGAAGGCCCGCATCCTGTATGCAGTGCAGGGACGCATCTCGACCTCGCTGTTTTCCGGTCGCACGACCGTCGCGGCCTGGCGCAGCAAGCCGGCCTGGTACCAGGTATCGGCGAACGACAAGACCATCTCACCCGAGCTTCAGCGCTTCATGGCCGAGCGCATGAAGGCCAAGACCATCGAGCTGGCGTCAAGCCATGTTTCGCTCATCTCGCACCCACAGGAAATCGCCGCGCTGATTCTCGAAGCCGCGGCCGCGTAGTGCGGAGCATCGTTTGAACGCTCCCTTCCACCACTTCACTTCTCAAGGTGCCGATAGGACTCACATGAAGCAACGCATCTCTTCTCTACTCTTCACGGTCGCGATCTCCGCTGCCGGCGTTGCGGCGCACGCGGCAACGCCCCGTCAGTTCGACGAACAGGACCGCCAGGAAGTCAAAGCGGTGTTTCTGAGGCAGGCCGCTGCCGCGACGGCACACGACATTGCGGCGTTCGAGCGCGTCTTCGCACCCACCCCGGCAGGCCAGCCAGACCCGGTCACCTTCGTCGCTCGCGCCTATCAGTTTTGGGGAAAGACCGCACTCATCGAGCACTTCAAAGAAACCTTCAAAGGTGTTTGGAAATTTGAGCCGGACGCCGAGCGTGTCAGGGTCGTTCCGTTGACTCCGGACACGGCCGAGATCTACGCCCCGACTCAAGTCACCTCCGGCAGCTCAATTGAGACGGGAGACGGCGAAGACAGCTCCCTTTCTCGTCTACGAAATTGCGGTCCGCACGTCCGAGGGATGGCGCATCGCGGCGATCGTTCCGGTACCAGCCCAGTAGTCTGAAAGCTTCGCGGCCGACCGCGCGGGCTTTGGTCCAGGCACGCACACGCCGATCGACGAGATGGCAAATACGGGCCTGCGCGACCTCCGCGCCGACCGGCTGATTTCGATTGACGCAAACGCGCGGTGCCGCAATAGTTCCGCTTGCGGCGCGCTGGAGCAACCAACATGGCCTTGAAGACGTTCATCTACCCCATCCTTGGCAGCAACAAGGCCAAGAACCTGACCCAGGTGTCCGAGTTCGAGCGCGAGTTCATGGAGATGCTCAACAAGCATGTAGTCCAGGAAGGGATCCGCGAGAAGCAGATGATCCGGGTGCCCGGCATTGCCAAGGCGTCGGCGAGCGTCACCTCCTACAAGAAGGAGCTCGCCGGCTCGAAAAACGACTTGGCAGTGCGCGGTGGCATCGACGGCAAGGGTCACTTGGTCGTCACGATCACTGGCATCGTGCCGCGCAAAGGCAAGCCGGTCGAGATTGACGACGAGTTCATCGTGCGTAGTGACTTCGCCGCGCTGATCGACGAGATGAAGAACGAGGCCCATGCAGTCGTGAACCTACAGAAGGGCAATGCGATCATCGACAGTGCGTCTGCCAAGCAGGGTGCCAAGTTCGGCGCCACGGTCCAGGAGCCTGACGACGCCGCCTTCGGCGACATCAAGACCGGCTTCGTGGTGCTCGCAGCACACGGCGGCCGCGCAGAGGGGGTCAACGGCACGATCATCGGCACCTCGCTCGGCAAGCGTTCAGCTGCCGATATCGTCAAGCTGCTGACCGAGGGCGACAAGAAGAAGCGCCTGCACCCGGAGTTCTCCGGCACCGTCTGGCTCAGTGGCTGCTTCACCGCGGCTGGCGGCATCGCACCGCCTGGGCAAACGTTCGATCACGAGTCGTTCGCTCGCAGCGTGTGGGAGTCGCTCAAGGCCAAGGGCTACAAGAAGGCCACCGTCAAGGGCCAGCCTGGCACCGCACGCACCGACGACCAGGGTGACAAGAAGTCAGTCACGCCCACCGGCCAGAAGGACTACGACCGGCTCAAAAAGGAACTGCAGGACCTGAGCAAGGAAATCCTAACCGTTGCCGGCGAGCTCAAGAAGATCAAGGACGGGTACAACAGCGACGACGAAATGCGCGCCGACCCCGGCTGCCGCAAGCAGCTCATCCAACTCAATGAACTGAAGAAGATCGCTACCCGCATCGAGGCGGAGAAGGAAGCCCACGTGATCGAGAAGCTCGTGGCCACCTACGGCGCGAATGCCCGCTGAGGCGACAGCGCGCTGCCTGCGGGCGTTAGCCGGTGGTCTGTCGACGCCCAGGTTCGGATATGAGCACGATGCTCGTCCGACCCGCCTCGATCCCTGAGCATGGCCACCGGTCGTTCGACATATCGGAGATCAACGCCAACGGGGGCGTGCGGTTGGCGACCGATCGCTTGCATGCGCTGCTGCCTCGAGCCCGTAGTTCTTCGGAGGTCTCAGAACCTGACGGTCCTATGGCATCAGTAAGAGTCGACCCCAAGAAGGTCCACGAGTTCGCCGATGAAAAGAGCTTCTACGATTGGCTCGCCCGGCATCACGGCAAAGAGGACGAGGTTTGGATCAAGATCCACAAGGTGAGTTCGGGACTGGCTTCAGTGACACCGAAACAAGCCATCGACGTGGCGCTTTGCTGGGGCTGGATCGATGGCTTGCGAAAGGGATTGGATACCAAGAGTTATCTGCAGCGCTATACGCGACGGCGCAGCAAGAGTGTGTGGAGCAAGATCAACGTCGGCAACGTGGCCCGGCTGATCCAAGAGGGCCGGATGACTGAGTACGGGCTCGAGGAAGTGGAGGCGGCCAAGGCGGACGGTCGCTGGGACCGCGCCTATGGCAGCGGCAAGGAGATGAAGATCCCTGACGACCTCCAGTCGGCCATTGACGCCGACCCCAAGGCCAGGGAGATGCTGACAAGCCTCAGCGAGCAGAACCGCTTTGCGCTCGCCTTTCGCGTCCACAACATGAAGACAGCGGCGGGACGCCGGAAGAAGATCGAGGCCTTGGTCGACATGCTCAAACCCGGCGAGACGATCCACCCGCAGAGAAGGAAGTAGGGTTGGGACCGCATCGCTCGCCCACCAACTCGGAGGCACAAAAGACTGCTCCAAAGCGGGCGATTGCAGGTGCCTGCCTACGGCCGAAATGAGCCAGCCGGCTGTACATCCAAAAAGTCGTCGCTACTCTCGGCCCTCAGATGTCCCATGACATCCACCGGAGAATCTATGAGACCGAGGTTTGCACGCTGGCTTGTGCGTACGATCGTTGCGATCGCAGTGGTCGTGGCAGTGCTCGCTGCGGTGGGGTGCGCGGTGTTGTCGCAGCCACAGTTCGGCGCGCCCATGGCTGGTGCGCGGCTTGAGCGTGCCCTGGCCAATCCCCAGTACCTCGACGGTCGCTTCGTCAACCTGGAACCAGAGGCCCCCAGCACGACGTCGTTGCTCGAGTACATCTTGCGGCAGCTGTCCGGAGACGAGGTGCGCGAGCCGCCGGCGCCAGTTCCCGTACTGGCAGTGGACAAGGTGGCCCTGGCCGCAACTCCGCCAACCAGCGGCCTGCGCGCGTTCTGGATCGGCCACGCCAGCACGTATGCGGAGATCGACGGGCTGCGCGTTCTGCTGGATCCGGTGTTCGCCGACCGGGTATCGCCGTTGCCTGTGGGCCCCCGACGTTTTCATCCGCCACCGATTGCGCTGGCCGATCTGCCCCGGATCGACGCCGTGCTCATCTCGCATGACCACTACGATCATCTGGACATGGACACCGTGCGCCACCTGGCGCAGCGGGGCTCGCGCTTCTTCGTGCCGCTGGGCATCGGTGCCCATCTGGAACTGTGGGGCGTTCCGCCCGCACAGATCGAGGAACTGGAATGGTGGCAGGAGCGTTCGCTGGGGAACGTGCGGATCGTGTGCACGCCTACGCGCCACTACTCCGGCCGCGGCTTGGGCAACCGCAGCACGACCCTGTGGTCGAGCTGGTCCGTCATCGGTCCGCAGCACCGCTTTTTCTACAGCGGTGATACGGGCTACGCGAAGCTGTTCCAGGACATCGGCGCGCGCCTCGGCCCGTTCGACATGGCCTTCATCAAGATCGGCGCCTACGGGCCTGGCGCTGCGTGGATCGACATCCATATGACTCCCGAGCAGGCCGTGCAGGTGCACCACGATGTCCGCGCCAGGCGCATGTTCCCCGTCCACTGGTCCACCTTCAACCTCGCCTATCACGACTGGAATGAACCGATCCGACGAACGGTGGCGGAGGCTACTCGCGTGGGCGTCGAACTGGTGACGCCCCGCGTGGGCGAGGTGGTGGATGCAGATCGCCCGTTCGAGTCGACCCGGTGGTGGGAGGCAGTGCGGTGAGGCTGGTCGCAATGCCTGCCTGCTCCTCGCCGCAGCTCACGGCGGCCACTCCAGCGCATAGCCCACCCCGTAGACCGAGCGGATCGGATCGACACCATCCGTCGCGGCGGCCAGCTTGCGCCGCAGATTGCGCACATGGCTGTCGACGGCGCGATCGGTGACCGATCGACCGTCGGTGTGCAACTGATCGAGCACGGCGTTGCGTGAGTAGACGCGTCCCGGCTGCGCGGCGAGCGTGCGCAGCACGCTTGAACTCGGCCGGCGTCAGGTCGAGCACTTGCCCGCGCAGCGTCGCCCGCAGCGCCACGTCGTCGATGATCAGCGCGGGTTCATCGGCCGGCGTTCCCGGTGTCGTCGCCTCGCTCCAGCGCGCCCTGCGCAGCAGCGCGCGCACGTGCGCCACGACGTCGCGCGGGCTGTAGGGCTTGCAGATGTAGTCGTCGGCGCCGCTGTCCAGCCCGAGCAGCCGATATGTTTGGGCGGCCGCAAAAGGTGTGATCGAGACGATCAGATGAAACGGCGCCATTTTTCTTCACTTCTCGGTGGAACTGCCCTGGCACCGCTCACCGCGTTGTCGGTGTTCGCGGACCCGCCCGACGGCTGCGGCGCTCCGGTTGTGCGAGACGACGGCTGGCCCGTCGCCTCCATCGATGAGGACAGGCGCGTCGAAAGCGCTGCGCTGTGCAGGATGGCTGATCGACTCGCGGCCACGAGCGATGCCAATATTCATGCCGTGCTGGTTGCGCACGGTGGCAAGCTGGTGTTCGAGCGCTACTTCACAGGCTCCGACGAAATCTACGGCCGCCCGGTCGGGAAAATCACCTTCAATGCGGCCCTTCGTCGCTGGCAGCTGGCAGACGCTGGGCGACCGGTTGCGGTCGCTCGCCCACTCCAACCGTTGTGCCGGAAAGCAGTCTCGCAACGCTTGACGGCCTCCGGGCAGGGGACGCCTCCCACCTCGGCTCGATCGACCAGAGTTTCGACTGGTCGGTACGACCTGGGTTCGTCACTCGGCCTCACCTCGCATCCGAAATTGAGCACCGCGGTTATCTTCGAATGAGATATCGACGTGCGTTCCGTTGAAGGTAAGTACGTGGGTCGTGACGATGCCTTCCGTCAGCGAACGCGTGATGGTCTGAAAGCTGTTGTCGCTCAGCCAGGTTCCCTTCACCGCATACAGGCGCTCGTCGAGCCCCTCGGGCGTACGCACGCGGAACAGCCCGTCGAGCCCGAGCGGGCCGTCGATGCGGCGGATCACGCCGCCCGGCAGCGTGTAGGTCGACTCGTAGCGTGGAGTCGCCGAGAGCAGATCGAGCTTGACCGACGCGATGCCGGTCCGGTTCGGTTCGATGCGGTACGTCTTGCCCGAGACGGTCGATGCGAGGCTCGGCGCCGCGACTACCGGCGAGCGCTTCTCGACTCCCGCGTCGGCAATACGCTCGGCCAGCCGCGCTCCGGCCGGCGCATCGGGTGGGAGCGGCGACGGCGCCTTCGCTGCAGCGACGATGCGATCGATCAGCTGCGTGAACGGATAGTTGCCGTGCCCGGTCACGACCGCGACCACGTCGAGGTCGGGCAGCACGATGACCAACTGGCGCAGAAACCCCACCGCCATGTGCGCGCGCCGATCCGGCAGCGTCCACCAGCCGTTCGCGTAGCGGAACGTGCCGAAGCCCATCTCGACCGGCGCACTGAAGGTACGGTCGACCCACTCCGACGTGATCAGCTGCTGGCCCTCCCACGCGCCGCGGCGCAGGTAGAGGTAACCGATCTTTGCCATGTCTTGCGGCTGCATGAACAGGCCATAGCCACCGATCGGAAGGCCTTGCGGATCGCGCCGCCACATCACGTCGGTGATCCCGAGCGGAGCGAAGAGCTTGTCTCGGGCATAAGCGAGCGTGTCGACACCGGCGCGCTTCGCAAGGAGCGCCGATACGAGCTGCCACGTGCCGCTGTCGTAGTTGAACGCGGTGCCGGGCGTTTGCGCCATCGGCCGATCGAGCACGAAGCCGACCCAGTCGCCGCTGCGTTCCATCTGCAGCATCGATTCGGGCACCTCGGCGGTGAGCGGCTCGCGCCAGCTCAAGCCCGAAGTCATGTCGAGCAGGCTCTGCAACGTGATCGCCTTCTTGTCTGCGTCGAGGTGGGCAAGGCCACGACGCTCGGCAAAAAACGGAAGCACCGGCGCATCGAGACGATCGATGGTTCCCTGCTTGTGCGCGATCGCAGTGAGCGTGCCGACGACGCCCTTGGTCACCGAGTTCACGGTGTGCTTCATGCCCGGCATGAAGGGCGCGTAGTGCGCTTCGAGCACGATCTTTCCGTGCCGCGTGACCAGCACGCTGTCCATCGTGTTCGCGGCGCCGAAATCGACCAGCTCGGCGAGCACGGACGACGCCATGCCTTGTTCTTCCGGACTCGACCGTTGCCAGCCGGCCGTGGGCCAGACCGGCGCGCCATCGGCACTGCGAGCCCAGGGCGGCGCGACGAGCAGCACGGAGAGCAGCAGCAGCGCGCGCGTCACGCGAAGGAGGAGCGTGTGTCGACCCTGCATGGCACGAGCATACCCGGTGACAGCGCACACATCGTGCCGATGTCACCACGTTCGATTCACTCACGACATGAACATCCCGCCATCGACGTTGATCGTCTGACCCGTGATGTACGCGGCATCGTCCGATGCCAGGAACGCCACCAGCCCGGCCACATCGGCTCCGGTGCCGGCGCGGCCCATCGGGATGTTCGCGACCCATTCGGCCATCAACTCGCCGGGTTGGTAGTCGCCGAGCAGCTTGCCCCACGCGGCGTCGTTGTACTGCCACATGTCGGTCGTGATGATGCCGGGGCAGAAGGCGTTGACGGTGATGCCAGTGGGGGCCAGTTCCTTGGCCAGGCTCTGCGTGATGCCGAGCACGCCGAACTTGCTGGCGGCGTAGTGCGGCGTGTAGATGAAGCCCTGGCGCGCCTGGCCCGACGCGGTGTTGATCAGCCGGCCCTTCTTGCCCCCGCGCCGCATTCGCAGCGCCGCTTCCTGGCAGCACAGGAACACGCCCTTGGTGTTGACCGCCAACACCTTGTCCCATTCCTGCTCGGTCATGTCTTCGAGCCGGGCGACGGTGATGACGCCGGCGTTTTGCACCGAGATGTCGACCTCGCCGAGTTCTTGCGCAACGTGCTCGTACATCGCCTGCACCTGGTCCTTGCGGGTCACGTCGACGACCATAGCCAACACGCTGGCGGCGCCGGCGCGGCGCATCGTCTCGGCCGTGGCGTGGACGCTTTCCTCGTTGGCGGCCACGCAGACGCGTGCGCCCTCGGCCGCGAAGCGTTCCGCGATCGCCTGGCCGATGCCGCGGCTGCCGCCGGTGACCAGGGCCACCTTGCCTTCGAATCGCTTCATGAGGTGTGCTCCGGTCGGGTCACCAGCAGACGAAGCCGCCGTCGACGATCAGGTCGACGCCGGTGACGAACGACGCGGCCCGGCTCGCCAGAAACACCGCCGGCCCGACGAGCTCGTCGACGCTGGCCATGCGGCCGAGCGGGGTGTCGGCCTCGAATTGCTTGACCTGCTCGGCCACCTCGGGCCGGCTGTTCATCGGCGTGGCCGTGTAGCCGGGGCTGATGCTGTTGACGCGCAGCCCGCGGTCGCTCCACTCCATCGCCAGGCTCTTGGACAGGTGGATGACCGCGGCCTTCGAGCTGTTGTAGTGCGCCTGCAGCAGGCCGCGGTTGACGATGCTGCCCGACATCGACGCGATGTTGACGATCGCGCCGCGCCGGCGCGGCAGCATGACGCGCGCCTCGGCCTGGCACGAGAGGAACACGCCGTTCAGGTTGACCGACAGCATGCGCTGCCACTGGGCCTCCGGCATGTCCTCGGCCGCGGTCGCGTTGGCGATGCCGGCGCAATTCAGCGCCACGCTCAACGGCCCGAGATCGGCCTCGCAGCGGGCCACCGCGCGCTGCAGGTCGGCCGCTTGCGTCACATCGCCATCGAGCCGCAGTGCCCGGCGGCCGAGCGCGGCGATGCGCTCGACGGTCTCGCCCAGGCCGGCGCTGCCGGGCAGGTCGAGGCAGGCGACGTTCGCACCGGCCTCCGCGAGGCCGACGGCCAGGCGCTGGCCGATGCCGCTGCCGGCGCCGGTGACGAGGGCGGTCTCGCCGCTCAGATCGAACAGATTCATCGTGGTGGGTCCTTCAAGGCGTGGCGAGCAGCTGCTGCGCCGTGTGCAGGTCGGTGACCAGGGTGGTGAGCCAGTGGCCGCGCAGCGCCGCGCGAATGGCCTCGAACTTTCGTTCGCCGCCGGCCACGCCGACGCGGCGTCGCGTGCGGCGCAGCTGTTCGGTGCCGATGCCGAGCACGCGCTCGTCGAAAGGCGTCGGCACATGCCGGCCGTCGGCATCGTAGAACCGCATGCAGACGTCGCCGACGGCGCCGGCATCGCGCAGGTCGGCCAGGTCCTGCTCGGTGAAGACATTGCCGCTTTCGCGCAGCATGCGCGACGGCGGGATCGCGCCGATGCCCATCAGCACCGCGGACAGGTCGTCGAAGCGCTGCAGCGCCTGCTGGCACGACGCGTCGGTGAGCAGCGCGGCCTTGGTCGCAAGGGTGCTGACGACACCGGGCGCGAGCATGAAGATCGCCTCGGCCTTGGTGAGCTGCGCGAGGCGTTCGGTCAGGCGCGTCGCGAAGGCTTGCGAGCTGGCGAAGCCCAGGCCGCCCAGCACCTGGACGATGCGGCGCGTCTCGCCGGGGCCGGTCGGGCGCATCGCGTTGACGGCCGCGAGCAGGGTCGCGCTCCATGACGAGACGCCGACCGTCTCCCAGGTCGGCACGGCCAGTTCGAGGTAGCTGGCGGCGGTGGCCGCGAGCGCCTGGCTCATGCGGTCGTCGTCCAGCGAGGCGGCGTCGGCCACCTCGACGACGATCATCTCGTCGAGGCCGTAGCGGGCTTCGAGCTGCTCTTCGATCTCGGCATGCACGCCTTCGGGCACATGCACGGTGGTGCGCACGATGCCGAGTTCCTGCGCCTGTTTCAGCAGCCGCGAGACGCGCGCTTGCGAGAGGCCGAGCTGCTCGGCGATGCGCGCCTGGCCCAGGCCGCGCTCGTGGTACATGCAGGCGACGCGTGTGGTGAGGCGAAGCAGGTCGTGGGAGGGTTGTCGGTGCGTGGCCATCGTGGCGGCGATTCTGCCCCCGGTCGCGGAGACGACGGTGCTGCTCATGACACCGCCAGCTCCATCACGCGCGGCCCCGTGGCCTCGCCGCGCGGCAGGATGCCGCGGGCCTCGCCGCGCGCCAGCACCATCACGCGGTGCGACAGACCGAGCACCTCGTCGAGGTCGGAGCTGACGACGATCACCGCCATGCCCGCGCGCGCCAGTTCAGCGATGACTTCGTAGATGGCGGCGCGCGCGCCGACGTCGATGCCGCGCGTCGGCTCGTCGAGGATGATGACGCGCGGGTCGCGCGCAATCCATTTGGCGATCACCACCTTCTGCTGGTTGCCGCCCGAGAGGCTGCCCAGCAGCTGTGCCGGCCGGCCCTTCACGCCGAGACGCTGGATCAGCGCGGCGGCGAACGCGGCGGCGCGCGCCGGGTTGATCCAGCCGCGCCGCGCGACGCGGTCGAAGTTGCAATAGGCGATGTTGTCGGCGATCGAATGCGCGAGCACCACGCCGAGCGCCTTGCGGTCGTCGGGCACGAGCACCAGGCGTTCGCGGATCGCGTCGGCGGGCGAATGCAGCCGCAGCGCCTTGCCGCCGATCGCGATCTCGCCGCGGGCGATCGGGTCGGCCCCGGCGATCGCGCGGACCAGCTCGGTGCGCCCCGCGCCGACGATGCCGGCCAGGCCGAACACCTCGCCCGCGCGCACCTCGAACGAGATGTCGCGAAAACTGCCGTCCGGTGCGCTGAGGTTCTTGACCGCCAGCGCGACCTCGGTCGATGCCGGCGGCGGAATCTCCGGGAACAGCCGGTCGACGCTGCGGCCGACCATCTCGCGCACGAGCTGTGCGGTCGGCACCTGCGCGCTGGCGTGCTGCGCCACCTGCGCGCCGTCGCGCAGCACGACGATGCGGTCGGCGATGCGTGCGATCTCGGCGAGCCGATGGCTGACGTAGATGAACGAAACGCCTTCGGACTTCAGCCGCAGGAGCTGCTCGAACAAGCGATCGGTCTCGGCCTCGCCGAGCGCGGCCGTCGGTTCGTCGAGGATCAGCAGGCGCGCGTTCAGCGTCAGCGCCTTGGCGATCTCGACCTGCTGCTGCGCCGCGACGCGCAGCGTGCCGACCTTGCGTGTGGCCGACACGTCCAGACCGAGCCGCGCGAGCTGCCGCTGCGAGCGTTCGATCATCGAGTCGCGGTCGATGCGGCCGTGCTTCATCGGCAGGCGGCCGACGAACACGTTCTCGGCGATGGTCAGCTCGGGCAGCAGCCGCATCTCCTGGTGGATCAGGCCGATGCCCGCGTGCAGCGCATCGGCCGGCGCCTGCGGCGCATAGGGCGCGCCTTGCCACCACATGTGCCCGCCCGCATCGGGCGTGACCAGGCCGGCGATCACCGACGACAGCGTCGACTTGCCGGCGCCGTTCTCGCCGAGCAGGGCCAGCACCTCGCCGGGCCGCACGTCGAGGTCGATGCCGCGCAGCACGTTGACGGGGCCGAAGGTCTTGCCGACCCCGCGCACCACCAGCCCGGCGTGGTCGGGCGGGACTGCGGGGTCATGGCGCGTCGCGCTGTTCATCGTGTCGGTCCGCTCACCATCAGGCGACGTTCAAGGGTGCGCCTTCAGGAACTTCTCGACGTTGTCCTTGGTGGTCAGCACGCCATCCATCGGTTGGTCGGCCGGCGGCTTCTTGCCGGCGAGCAGGTCGGTCACCGCATCGACGGCCATGCGTCCCATCGTGAAGGTGGGCTGCGTCACGGTGGCGTCGAGCCCGCCGCTCTGCACCGCCTTCAAGCCGCCGATGTCGCCGTCGTAGCCGACGACCCAGGTCTTCTGGCTCGGCTTGGCGAGCTTCACCGCCTGCGCCGCCCCGAGCGCAATGCCGTCGGCCTGGCCGAAGATGATGTTGATGGTCGGGTCGCGCTGCAGCATGTCCTGCGCGATTTTGTTGCCCTCGTCGGCAGCCCAGCGTTCGGTGAACTGGTTCTGCGTGACCTTCACGCCCGGGCACTTCGACAGGCCCGCCATCCACCCCTTGAAGCGGTCGACCTCGGGCGAGGTGCCTTTCTGGCCGTGGATCACGACCGCATTGCCCTTGCCGCCGCTCTGCTTGCAGATCCACTCCGCCAGCTCGGTGGTGGCCTTCAACGATTCGCCGTGGATGAAGGTGTCGCCGGGCGCGCCCTCGGCGTTGCGATCGACGTTGACGACGGGAATGCCCGCGGCCCGCGCGGCCTTCACCGGGACCGACGCGGCGGTGGCACCGGCCGGGATGTAGATCAGCGCATCGACCTTCTGTGTCAGCAGGTCCTGGATCTGGTTCACCTGGGTCGTGGCGTCGCCCTTGGCGTCGACGGTGATGATGGTGTAGCCCTTTTCCTTGCCGTAGGCCTCGACCGATTGTTTGATCATGTTGAAGAACTCGGCCTGCAGGTTGGCCACGGCCAGGCCGATCTTCTTGCCCTCCGCGTGGGCGCCGGTGGACAAGGCGAGAGCGGCAATGCCGCAGACGAGGGTCAGCTTCTTGAACTTGAACATGGTTGGTTGCTCCATTGGGGTTGTCTTTTGGGTCGCGACGCCTGGGAGCGTCCGCCGGGGCTCTTGGGGGCTCGATCTCCTCCTTCTTCTTGGGTCTAACGAATGCGACGCTTGTTGGAATCGACGGCGACGGCCAGCACGATCACGCCGCCGATCACGATCTGCTGCACAAAGGGCGAGACGCCGAGCAGGTTCAGTCCGTTGCGCAGCACACCGATGGTCAGCACGCCCATCAAGGTGCCCCAGATCGACCCGACGCCGCCGGACAGGCTGGCGCCGCCGATCACGACCGCGGCGATGGTGTCGAGCTCGTAGCCGAGGCCGCCGCTGGGCTGCGACGAATCGAGCCGCGTCGACATCACGACGCCGGCCAGCCCGGCCAGCATGCCGCACACCGTGTAGACGATCAGCGTCACGCGCTTGACCTGGATGCCGGCGAGCCGCGCCACCTCCGACGCGCCGCCGATCGCGTAGAGCGCGCGTCCCCCGGCGCGGTACTTCATGAAGATCGCGGCCAGCACGGTGAGCACGATGGTCAGCGCCACCGTCACCGACATGAAGCCGAGGTAGCGGTTGATCGAGAGCGCCGAGAACCAGTCCGGGTAGCCGACGATCTGCGAGCCGTCGGTGACCATGTTGGCCAGGCCGCGGGCGATCGACATCATCGCGAGCGTGGCGATGAAGGCGGGCAGGTTGGCCTTGGTGATCAGCAGGCCTGAGCCCAGCCCGCAGAGCGCGCCGACGGCCAGCGCTGCGAGCATCGCGAGCGGCATCGGCAGGCCCATCACGTTGGCGAGCCAGCCCATCACCATCATCGACAGCGCGAGCACCGAACCCACCGAGAGGTCGATGCCGCCGATGACGATCACCGCCGTCATGCCCAGCGCCATGATGCCGAGCACGGTGAGCTGGTCCAGCACGTTCAGCAGGTTGCGCAGGCTGAGAAAGGAGTTGGTGCTCAGCGCGAACGCGACGCATAGCACCAGCAGGCTGATCTCGGGGCCGTGCGCGACCAGGCGGTCGCCCCAGGAGGTGCGATGGAGCGCGGCGTCCGCGGCGTTCGGTGTCGTGCGCGCTGCGGTGGTCGACGGGGAAGAAGGGACGGCGGCCATGGGCGTTTCCTGAATCGACGTCGGTGCGTTCACGTGCCGGCGTGGCGTGATTGCGCGACGGCGCGCGACCAGCGTTGGCGCGCGTCGGCCGCCGCTTGCCGCGACCACGTTGTGCGGGCTTCGTGTTGTGCGCGTGGCAGGCGCGCCAGCGCGGCGCGGTCCCACAGGCCGGCGCCCAGTCCGGCGAGGTGGGCTGCGCCGAGGGCCGAGAGTTCGGGGTCGGTGCAGTGCACGACGGGGCGAGCGATGCAGGCGGAAAGCACGTCCAGCAGGTGCGCGTTGCGCGACGGGCCGCCGTCGACGAGCAGGCGCTCGATGCCGGCCATGCTGTGGTCCATCGCGTCCAGCACGTCGGCGACCTGGTGCGCAATCGACTCGACGGCCGCGGCCAGCAGCTCGCCGCGACCGGTGCCGAGCGTGAGCCCGCTGATCAGGCCGAGCGCGTTTGCATCCCACCACGGCGCGCCCAGGCCGTTGAAGCCCGGCACCAGGCAGACGCCGGCGCTGCTGCTGCGGGCGGCCAGTGCCGCGGCCTCGTCACTGCCGAGGCCGAACAACTCGGCGATCCAGCGCAAGGTCGAACCCGCGGCGCGGATGTTGCCCTCGAGCGCCTGCACCGGGCCGTCGCCGGCGTCCCACGCGATCGTCACGCACAGACCCGGGTGCGGCGCGTGGTTGCCATCGAACAGGCCCATCACCGACGAGCCGGTGCCGAGGGTGGCCTTGACCTGCCCTGGCGCGTGCGCGCCATGCGCGAACAGCGCGGCATGCGAGTCGGCCATCACCGCGCGCACCGGCACGCCTTGCAGCGACGGGTGCAGCGCGCCGCCATCGGCGAAGGTCGCGAGCGACGGCGACACGCGCGGCAGGGCCTGCAGCGGGATGCGGAACAGCGCGGCCAACTCGGCATCCCAGGCGAAATCGTTGACGTTGAAGAGTTGCGTGCGCGAGGCATTGCCGATCTCGATCGAGTGCTCGGCGCCGAGCCGGCTGAGCAGAAAGGAATCGACCGTGCCAACGCACAACTCGCCAGACCTGGCGAGCTCGCGCTGCGGGTCGATGTCGTCGAGCAGCCAGCTCAGCTTCAGCGCCGAGAACATCGGGTCCAGCGGCAGGCCGGAGCGCGCGCGCACCAGCGCCTCCACCGCGTCGCTGCGCAGCATCGCGCCGAGGCCGGCGGTGCGCTGGTCCTGCCAGCTCAGCAGCGGTGTCAGCGGTGCGCCGTCGGCACGGAGCCAGGCCATTGCGGATTCGCGCTGGGTGCTCAAGCCGACTGCGACGACGCGCGCGTCGGGCTGCTGTGTCAGGCATTGCTGCACCGCCTGCTGAACGCTGCGCCAGAGTTCATCCGCATCCTGCTCGACCCAGCCCGGCGCCGGGTAGCGCTCGCCCAGCGGCGCACTGGCCTTCGCAACCATCGCGCCCGCGGCATTCACCAGCACGCACTTGGTGGCGCTGGTGCCCTGGTCGATCGCGAGGACGAAGGCCTTGTCCATGTCAGGCGTCCATCTTGCCGCTGACCAAGGCCTGCGCAGCGGCGGCGATGCCACCGGCCGTCAAGCCGAAATGCTCGAGCAGGAACTGCGTCGTGCCGGTGGGCGCGAAGCCGGGCACGCCCAGGATGCGCATCGGCACCGGGTGGTTCTGCACGACCACCTCGGCGACAGCCGAACCGAGGCCGCCGTGGACGATGCCTTCCTCGATGGTGACGATGCGGCCGGTCTCGCGCGCGGCGGCGAGCACCGCCGCGACATCGAGCGGCTTGACCGAGGCCGCGTTGATGACGCGGGCCTCGATGCCGTGGGCCGAGAGCAGCTTGGCCGCGTCGAGGGCCCGCGAGACCATCGTGCCGATCGCGATCAGCGTCACGTCGCGGCCCGGCCGCAGCGTGGCCGCGCGGCCGAGCGCGAACCCTTGACCCTCGGGCGTGACAGCCGGCACCTTGAAGCGGCCGATGCGCACGAAGGCCGGCCTGCCTGACGCGAGTACACAGCGCATCACCGAGCGGGTCTCGTCGGGATCGGCCGGCACGATCACCGGCAGGTCGTCGATCGCGCGCATCCAGGCGAGGTCCTCGATCGAATGGTGGGTCGGCCCGAGCTCGCCGTAGGCCATGCCCGGGCTCATGCCGCAGAGGATGACCGGGAAGTCCGAGTACACCACGTCGGCCTTGATCTGCTCCAGGGCGCGGCCGGTCAGGAACGGCGATGCGGCGCAGACGAAGGGCAGGTAACCGCCGTTGGCCAGCCCGGCCGCGACGCCGACCATGTTCTGCTCGGCGATGCCGACATTGATGACCCGCTCGGGGAACTCCTTGCGGAACGCCACCAGGTTGCTGGAGCCGACCGAATCGTTGCAGACGGCGATGATGCGCGCGTCCGCGCGTGCCATCGCGGCCAGCTCGTCGGCAAAAGCCTGGCGGCAGTCGAAGCCGCCGGTGCTCGTCTCTTCCTTGCTCATGCCTGTCCCAGTTCCTTCAAGGCCGCTTCCACCTGCGCCGCACTCGGCACCTTGTGGTGCCATTCGACGCCGTTCTCCATGAACGAGACGCCCTTGCCCTTGATCGTGTTGGCGATGACGACGCGCGGGCGGTTCGTGCGCAGCGACGTGAATGCTTCCAGCAGTTCGCCGTGGGCGTGGCCGTCCACCGTCAGCACCTCCCAACCGAAGGCGCGCCATTTGTCGGCCAGCGGTTCCAGTTCGTTGGTGTCTGCGGTGCCGGCACCTTGCTGCAGGCGATTGCGGTCGATCACCGCAGTCAACGAGCTCAAGCGCCGATGCGATGCGTACATCGCCGCCTCCCAGTTGCTGCCCTCCTGCAGCTCGCCGTCGCCGAGCACGACGAAGGTGCGCCAATCCCGCTTCGCCAGCTGAGCGGCCGTGGCACAGCCGACCGCGACCGGCAGACCGTGGCCGAGGGGGCCGGTGTTGGTCTCGACCCCCGGCACCTTGCGCCGGTTCGGGTGGCCGTTCAATGGCGACAGCGGCGCTGCGAAATGCGCCAGGCGCGCCGCATCGAAGAAGCCGCACTCGGCCAGCGTGGAGTAGAGCGCTGCGGCGCAGTGCCCTTTGCTCAGGATGAAGCGATCGCGTGCGGCCCACCGGGGCTGCAGCGGGTCGATGCACAGCACGCCGTCGAACAGCGTGGTCAGGATGTCGGTGACCGACAGGTCGCCGCCGACATGGCCGAGCCCGGCCGCGGTGATCGTGCGCAGCACGGTCGCGCGTACGCTGGCGCTCGTGGCTGCCAGCAGCTCAATGCGCTCGCTGGCAGCGGCGTCATCGAAGCGATCACGTCGTGCGCGCCAGCGCGCTGCGGCGGAGGGGTCGGACACCAAGGCGAGCGACGGTTCGAATGTTGAAAGAGATTGCATAAATATGCACAGATGAATCAATAGTCATAAATTTATAAGCGAAGAAGGAAATCGGCCATTGGGGTTTCCGCCATGACGCCCGCTCCGGTGGGTGCCTCGGATGACTGGCCACTCCTGCCCGACGGTTGCGTCGGCGTACTGGTTGACCTGGCTCGCGCTGCGGAACCCCAACGCGGAGGAATTCGCGTCGAGTTCGCAGCGGATGCGCGCACAGGCAGTACGGGCGTAGTGGCCACCGTCGTGCAGATGCTCACCGGCGCGGCAGGTGGGAGCGGATTCAAGGTATCGCCGGCCGGCACGGGAGGGCGGGCCTGCAGCGGTACTCGCCCGGGCTGCCGCTCTACATGCGCTTTACTCGACTCGACACCGGCGCCGCGGTCGATGCCGCCGTGGACCTGTCGATGGCCCCCGCGAGCGATGCGCTTGAGATATTGCTCGCCAGGCTCCTGATGTTCGATGACCTGGCGGTCGGGCATTCATCAACCGCGTCAGGCGCGGCACCGCGCTGCTACGCACGCGCGGTGCCGCTGGCCGCGGCCTTCTCGCGCTCGACTCGCTCGGTGACGTCTCGCGCCACGGCCACCGAGCCCAGCGTGGATCCCGTGCTGTCGAGAACCAGTGCGAAACTCATTTCGACGTACAGTTTCTGCCCTGACTTGTGCAGCCCCCGGGTCAGCGTAGGGCGCCCGCCCAGCCGTGTCTTTCCGCTCGCGATGGCGGCGTCGAAGCCGCGCCAATGTCCCTTGCGCAGGTGCTCGGGAATCATCAGGTCGAGGCTCTGCCCGAGCGCTTCGGCGGCGGAATAGCCAAACATCGCGACGGCTGCGGCGTTCCAACGTTCAATGATGCCCTTGTGGTTGGCATAGACGATCGCTTCCGCCGCCTGCTCGATGATGAGCTCGCCCAATGATTCCGAAGACGACATGATGGTGTTCCTCATGATGATTGCCGATTCTGGCGACATTGCCAGCCGGCAGGCATCAGTGTGCCCCCGGGCGTGAGTAAGGTTCTGCCATCCGAATGGCAGTATCGGACCGTCAGCTCTGGCGCCCGTCGATCACTGCGCGTGCGATCTCGAAACCTGTGCTCACGGCCGAGTCCAGAGACGCGTCGTCGGTCACGTACTCGACGGTCCGGCTTTGCAGGTGTCGCGGCGACCCGTGGATGAAGATGACGATGTGGTTGCCGCGATGCGTGCCGTCATCGCGCCTCACGTCGACGTCGACGTCCGTACCGTTGTGGGTGCCATGAGCGCGTCCATGTCGCTGGCCCGGTGGTGACAGGAGGTCGCCCTCCAGTTCGTCAGGTCCGGCAGGCGCCGGCGCTTCGGGCCCGCTGGGCCACTGAAGTTGAGGTGTCATCACGTTGCTCGATCGCCGAGATCCTTGCGAGAGACCGGCTTCGCCTGCGCCCGATGAGGATCGCATCCACCGGTTGTCGTGTGGTAACGGATCGCTGGCCGTGAGGCCCGGGTGCACACAGTCGACATGATCACTTGTGCTGCTACTCCACGGCCCGCATCGCATGCTCTTCGCTCTCATTTCCGGTTCAGTCTGGGCAAACCCCGCTCAGCTTGCTTTGATCCAGAACAAGCCAATGCAGCAACGCACGGCGAGTAGTTCGTCAGAACTATGCGGCAGGTGACGAGCATCGTTCCTCTGGCGCATCGGAGATAGCCGCTGGAGGGATGTTCGGCCAAGCCCTGCCCGAGGACAGTCTCGTCATCCACCAGACGAGTCTTGTTCATGGCCACTTCTTCACCCCCACTCCCGCGGCAGGCCTGGTCGGTCCTGATCGTCAGCACCCTCGCGTTCACCGTCTGCTTCATGGTGTGGATGATGTTTGGCGTCATCGGCATCCCGCTGAAGAAGACCTTGGGGCTCAACGCCACCGAGTTCGGACTGCTGACGGCAACCCCGGTGCTCACCGGCTCGCTGATCCGCGTGCCGCTGGGCATCTGGACCGACAAGTACGGCGGTCGCATCGTGATGACCTTGCTGATGGCCGCCACCGTGCCGGCGATCTGGCTCATGTCCTACGCCACTGCGTACTGGCACTTCCTGGTCATCGGTCTCTTCGTCGGCCTGGCCGGTGGCTCGTTCTCGGTGGGCACGCCCTACGTCGCGCGCTGGTTCCCGAAGAGCCGTCAGGGCATGGCGATGGGTGTCTACGGTGCGGGCAACTCGGGCTCGGCGGTCAACAAGTTCGTGGCCCCGGCGCTGCTGGTGCTGGGCGGCTGGGCGCTCGTGCCGCAGGTGTACGCCGCGGTGATGCTCGGCACCGTCATCCTCTTCTGGCTCGGCAGCAGCAGCGACCCGAAGCATCTGGTGCCGTCGAACACCAAGTTCATCGACCAACTCAAGATGCTGAAGGATCCGAAGGTGCTGAAGTACTGCCAGTACTACAGCATCGTGTTCGGCGGCTACGTGGCGCTGGCGCTCTGGATGGTGCAGTACTACGTCGGCGAGTTCGGCCTGTCGATCCAGACGGCCGCGCTGTTGGCCGCCTGCTTCTCGCTGCCGGGCGGGGTGTTGCGCGCAGTGGGCGGCGTCCTGTCCGACAAGTTCGGTGCGCACCAGGTGACCTGGTGGGTGTTGTGGGTCAGCTGGGTCTGCCTGTTCCTGCTGAGCTATCCGCAGACCGACTTCACGGTCCTCACCGTGAATGGCGCGAAGACCTTCCACGTCGGCCTGAACGTCTATCTGTTCACCGCGCTGATGTTCGTGCTCGGCATCGCCTGGGCCTTCGGCAAGGCCAGCGTCTTCAAGTACATCGGCGACGACTTCCCCACCAACATCGGCACCGTCAGCGGCATTGTCGGCCTGGCCGGCGGCCTGGGCGGCTTCGTGCTGCCGATCATGTTCGGCGCGCTGATGGACCTCACCGGCATCCGCTCCAGCGCCTTCATGCTGATGTACGGCGTCGTCTGGGTGTCGCTGATCTGGATGTACTGGACCGAGGTTCGCAGGACCGAAATGATGGGCCGCAACGCGCCCGCCTCGCCGCTGTCGCGCAGCTTCGCGCACTGAAGAAGGCTCAAGGAGAAGATTCGATGAATACCACCACCACGACCGCGGGTGCGGCACCGAGCCCGGTCGGCGGTCCCGACATCGCCGATTGGCGACCCGAAGACGACGCCTTCTGGAGCAGCACGGGCAAGAAGATCGCCTACCGCAACCTGTGGCTCTCGGTGCCGGCGCTGCTGTGCGGCTTCGCGGTCTGGGGCATGTGGGGAATCATCACGGTACAGATGCTCAACCTCGGGTTCCCGTTCACCCAGGCCGAGCTGTTCACGCTGACCGCCATCGCCGGCATCTCGGGCGCCACGATGCGCATCCCGGCCTCGTTCCTGATTCGCCTGGCCGGTGGCCGCTACACGATCTTCCTGACCACGGCGATGCTGCTGGCACCCGCCATCGGCACCGGCATCGTGCTGCAGCACAAGGAGTGGCCGTTGTGGTCCTTCCAGCTGATGGCGCTGTGGTCGGGCGTGGGTGGCGGCAACTTCGCCAGCTCGATGTCGAACATCAGCACCTTCTTCCCGAAGCGCCTGCAGGGCACCGCGCTGGGCCTCAACGCCGGGCTGGGCAACTTCGGCGTGACGACGATGCAGATCGTGATCCCGCTGGTGATGACGGTCGGCCTGCTCGGCTCGTTCGGCGGCGAGCCGCTGACGCTCGTGAAGGACAGCGGCTGGATCTTCGGCAAGATCGTCGCGGGCACGCCGACCTGGATCCAGAACGCCGGCTTCGCGTGGGTGCTCTCGCTGGTGCCGCTGTCGATCCTGTGCTGGTTCGGCATGAACAACCTGAAGACGGTGTCGCCCGCCACCGGCAATGCGCTGGTGGCCTTCGGCAAGATCATCTACCTGTACACGCTGGCCTTCGTGCCCGCGATCTTCATGCTGTGGCTGTACCTGCCCAAGCCGACTGGCCTGGGCGTGCTCAGCATGTGGGTCGCCATACCGCTGGACGTCCTGCTCGCGCTGGGCATGATGAAGCTCGCCGCCTTCGGCGCCATGAAGGAGGGCGTGGCCAAGCAGTTCGCGATCTTCCGCAACAAGCACACCTGGTCGCTGACGGCGCTGTACATCGTCACCTTCGGCTCGTTCATCGGCTTCTCGATGGCGCTGCCGCTGGCGATCACGGTGATCTTCGGCATCAGCCACGTGTCGGATGCCAACGGCGTGCTGCAGCACACGCTGAAGAATCCGAATGCGCCGTCGGCGCTGACCTACGCCTGGATCGGCCCGTTCGTCGGCGCCGCCACGCGGCCGATCGGTGGCTGGATCTCGGACAAGCTGGGCGGCTCGATCGTCACCCAGGTGATCTCGGCGGTGATGGTGGTGTGCTCGGCGTGGGTCGGCTACGTGATGATGCAGGCCTACGGCTCGGCCACGCCGGAGCAGTACTTCCCGATGTTCATCGGCTTGTTCATCGTGCTGTTCTTCGCCACCGGCATCGGCAACGGCTCGACCTTCCGCACCATCGGCGTGATCTTCGACCGCACACAAGCCGGCCCGGTACTCGGCTGGACCTCGGCCATCGCCGCCTACGGCGCCTTCGTCGCACCGGTGGTCATCGGCGCACAGATCAAGGCCGGCACGCCACAGAACGCGATGTACGGCTTCGCGGTCTTCTACGCGCTCTGCCTGGTGCTGAACTGGTGGTTCTACCTGCGCAGCAATGCGTACGTGAAGAACCCGTGATCAGCTCCCGGCACACAAAGCGGACGCGCTGATCTCGCGATGGCTTCCATGTCCATCATTCATCACTGGAATCCGGAGGACCGTGGGTTCTGGGACCGGTCCGGCCGCGGCGTGGCCACGCGCAATCTGTGGCTGTCGATCCCCGCGCTGACGCTGGCCTTCGCGGTCTGGATGGTGTGGTCAGTGGTCGTCGTGCACCTGCCCGCGGCGGGCTTCAACTACTCCACCAACCAGCTCTTCTGGCTCACGGCACTGCCGGCACTGTGCGGCGCGACGCTGCGCATCTTCTATGCCTTCGCCGTGCCGATCGTCGGCGGCCGCCGCTTCACCGCATTCGCAACGGCGAGCCTGCTGCTGCCCGCGCTGGGCATCGGCTTCGCGGTGCGGGACCCGGGCACGTCCTATGAATGGATGGTCACACTGGCCCTGTTGTGCGGCCTGGGCGGCGCCAACTTCGCCAGTTCGATGGCGAACATCAGCTTCTTCTTCCCGAACGCGCGCAAGGGCTACGCACTGGGCCTGAATGCCGGGCTCGGCCACCTGGGCGTGGCCATGGTCCAGCTCGTGGTGCCGCTGGTGATCGGCATGAGCGCCTTCGGCGCCTTCGTCGGTGCGCCACAGCCCACGGCACAGGGCCCGATGTGGTTGCAGAACGCCGGCTTCATCTGGGTGCCCTTCATCGCCGCCAGCGCCCTTGCTGCCTGGTTCGGCATGGACGACCTGGCCGATGCCAAGGCCGGTTTTTCGGAGCAGGCGGTGATCTTCACGCGCAAGCACAACTGGCTGATGTGCTGGCTGTACCTGGGCAGCTTCGGCAGCTTCATCGGGTTCTCCGCGGGGCTGCCGATGCTCATCCAGAGCCAGTTCCTGCGCGACGACCTGCTGCAGCTTGCTTGGCTCGGCCCGTTGATCGGCGCGCTGCTGCGGCCGCTGGGCGGCTGGCTGGCCGACCGCTGCGGCGGTGGGCGCATCACCTTCTGGAGCTTCGTCGCGATGGCACTCGGCGTGGCCGCGGTGCTGCTGTGCCTGCCGCACGGCGGGCAAGGCGGCAGCCTTGCGGGGTTTCTCGCCGCCTTCGGCGTGCTGTTCGCGGCGTCCGGCATCGGCAATGGCAGCACCTTCCGCATGATCCCGATCATCTTCCTGACCGAGCGACAACGCGCTGCGGAACCGCTGCCCGCTGCGCAGGCGCAGGCGATGAAAGAAGGCAACGTCGAAGCCGCTGCCGTGCTGGGCCTGGCCAGCGCCATCGGCGCCTACGGCGGCTTCTTCATCCCGAAGAGCTACGGCACCGCGATCGCAATGACCGGCAGCCCCGCCGCGGCGCTGCAGGTCTTCATCCTCTTCTACTTCACCTGTATCGCGCTGACGTGGTGGTACTACAGCCGCCGCCATGCGCCCATGCCCTGCTGACTCGCTGACGACTTCCCGAAGGACGACCCCATGAGCCATTTTCTCGACCGACTCACCCATTTCTCAGCCCCCGAGGAGAGCTTCTCCGGTGACCACGGGCGCACCACCGGCGAAGACCGCACCTGGGAAGACGCCTATCGCAACCGCTGGGCGCACGACAAGATCGTGCGCAGCACGCACGGTGTGAACTGCACCGGCAGCTGCAGCTGGAAGATCTACGTCAAGGGCGGCATCGTCACCTGGGAGACGCAGCAGACCGATTACCCGCGCACACGCTGGGACATGCCCAACCACGAGCCGCGCGGCTGCGCGCGCGGGGCCAGCTACAGCTGGTACCTGTACAGCGCGAACCGCGTCAAGTACCCGATGGTGCGGGGCCGCCTGCTGGAGCGCTGGCGCGCGGCGCTGAGCACAGCCAAGACGCCGGTGGACGCCTGGGCCACGATCGTCGAGGACGACGCCGCGCGGCGCGACTACCAGAAGGTGCGCGGCATGGGCGGCTTCGTGCGCAGCAGCTGGGACGAGGTGAACCAGATCATTGCCGCGTCGAACGTGTACACGATCAAGAAGCACGGCCCCGACCGTGTCATCGGCTTCAGCCCGATCCCGGCGATGAGCATGGTCAGCTATGCCGCGGGCTCGCGCTACCTGTCGCTGATCGGCGGCGTCTGCATGAGCTTCTACGACTGGTACTGCGACCTGCCACCGGCCAGCCCGCAGGTGTGGGGCGAACAGACCGACGTGCCCGAGTCGGCCGATTGGTACAACAGCACCTACATCATCGCCTGGGGCAGCAACGTGCCGCAGACGCGCACGCCCGACGCGCACTTCTTCACCGAGGTCCGCTACAAGGGTGCGAAGACGGTGGCGGTGACACCCGACTACTCGGAAGTCGCCAAGCTGGCCGACATCTGGCTGCACCCCAAGCAAGGCACCGACGCGGCGATGGCGATGGCCTTTGGGCACGTCGCGCTCAACGAGTTCTACTTCAAGCAGCGCAGCCCGTACTTCGACGACTACGCGCGCCGCTACACCGACCTGCCGCTGCTGGTGATGCTCAAGGAGCACCAGCTGCCCGACGGCAGCACGACGCTGGTGCCCGACCGCTACCTGCGCGCCAGCGACTTCAACGGCAAGCTCGGCCAGGACAACAACCCCGAGTGGAAGACGGTGGCCTTCGACACCGACGGCCGCGCCGTGCTGCCCAACGGCAGCATCGGCTTCCGCTGGGGTCCCGAAGGCCGCAGCGACCAGGGCAAGTGGAACCTCGAGAACAAGGAAGCCCGCCACGGCGCCGAGGTGAAGCTGAAGCTCTCGGTGCTGGAAGACGGCGAGCAGGCGCATGACGTGGTCAGCGTCGGCCTGCCCTACTTCGGTGGCGTGAGCACGCCGCACTTCAAGTCGAACGCGCAGAACGGCGACGTGAACTTCGTCAAGGTGCCGGCCGTGCGCCTGCGCCTGGGCAAGGAAGGCGATCACCGCGAGGCCCTCGTCGCCACGGTGTTCGATCTGCAGGTGGCGCAGTACGGCATCGACCGCGGTCTGGGCAGCGGCGCCAAGAGCTACGACGACGATGCGGCCTACACGCCGGCCTGGGCCGAGAGCATCACCGGCACGCCGCGCGACCAGATCATCACGGTGGCCCGGCAGTTCGCCGAGAACGCGCACAAGACGCACGGCAAGTCGATGATCATCATCGGCGCGGCGATGAACCACTGGTACCACGCCGACATGAACTACCGCGGCGTCATCAACCTGTTGATGATGTGCGGCTGCATCGGCCAGAGCGGTGGCGGCTGGGCGCACTACGTGGGCCAGGAGAAGCTGCGTCCGCAGACCGGCTGGACGGCGCTGGCCTTCGCGCTCGACTGGATCCGCCCGCCGCGCCAGATGAACAGCACCAGCTTCTTCTACGCGCACACCGACCAGTGGCGCTACGAGAAACTGGGGATGGAAGAGATCGTGTCGCCGCTGGCCGACAAGAAGCTGTATGCCGGCAGCATGATCGACTACAACGTTCGCGCCGAACGCATGGGCTGGTTGCCCAGCGCGCCGCAGCTCAAGACCAACCCGATGCAGGTGGTGAAAGACGCCACCGCGGCCGGCATGGACGCCAAGGACTACGTGGTGCGCGGGCTCAAGGACGGCACCGTGCAGATGAGCTGCGAGGATCCCGACGCACCGCAAAACTGGCCGCGCGTGCTGTTCGTCTGGCGTTCGAATCTGCTCGGCTCCAGCGGCAAGGGCCACGAGTACTTTTGCAAGCACTTGCTCGGCACCGAGAACGGCATCCAGGGCAAGGACTTGGGCAAGGACGACGCCAAGCCCAGCGAAGTGGTCTGGCATGACCAGGCGCCGGTGGGCAAGCTCGACCTGGTGGTCACGCTCGACTTCCGCATGAGCACGACCTGCCTGTACAGCGACATCGTGCTCCCCACCGCCAGCTGGTACGAGAAGAACGACCTCAACACCAGCGACATGCACCCGTTCATCCACCCGCTGTCGGCCGCGGTGGACCCGGTGTGGCAAAGCAAGAGCGACTGGGAGATCTACAAGGGCTTCGCCAAGACCTTCAGCGAGGTCTGCGTCGGCCACCTCGGCGTCGAGAAGGAAGTGGTGCTCACGCCCATCATGCACGACACCGCCGGCGAGCTGGCGCAGCCCTTCGACGTGAAGGACTGGCGCAGGGGCGAGTGCGAGCTGATCCCCGGCAAGACCGCGCCGCAGATCGCGGTGGTCGAGCGCGACTACCCCAACGTGTTCAAGCGCTTCACGGCACTCGGCCCGCTGATGGACAAGCTGGGCAACGGCGGCAAGGGCATCGGCTGGAAGACCGGCATCGAGGTCGAGCAGCTGGGCCAGCTCAACGGCAAGACCTTGACCGAGGGCGTGACGCAGGGCATGCCGAAGATCGTCACCGACATCGACGCCTGCGAGGTCATCCTGCAGCTCGCGCCCGAGACCAACGGCCACGTGGCCGTCAAGGCCTGGGAGGCGCTGGGCAAGCAGACCGGCCGCGACCACACCCACCTGGCGCTGTACCGCGAGGACGAGAAGATCCGCTACCGCGACGTGCAGGCGCAGCCGCGCAAGATCATCAGCAGCCCGACGTGGAGCGGCATCGAGAGCGAGACCGTCAGCTACAACGCCGGCTACACCAACGTGCACGAATACATCCCCTGGCGCACCCTCACCGGGCGCCAGCAGTTCTACCTGGACCACCCGTGGATGATCGCCTTCGGTGAAGGCTTCAGCAGCTACCGCCCGCCGGTCGACCTGAAGACCACGCACGGCATCCACAACATCAAGCCGAACGGCAACAAGGAGATCCTGCTCAACTTCATCACGCCGCACCAGAAGTGGGGCATCCACAGCACCTACAGCGACAACCTGATGATGCTGACGCTGAACCGCGGCGGCCCGGTGGTGTGGCTGAGCGAGGACGACGCCAAGGTGGCTGGCGTGGAGGACAACGACTGGGTCGAGGTCTTCAACATCAACGGCGCCATCGCGGCGCGTGCGGTGGTGAGCCAGCGCGTGAACCCCGGCATGCTGCTGATGTACCACGCGCAGGAGAAGATCATCAACACGCCCGGGTCGCAGATCACCGGCGTGCGCGGCGGCATCCACAACAGCGTGACGCGCATCGTGCTCAAGCCGACCCACATGATCGGCGGCTACGCGCAGTTCAGCTACGGCTTCAACTACTACGGAACCATCGGCACGAACCGCGACGAGTTCGTGGTCGTGCGCAAGATGGACAAGGTCGACTGGCTCGACACCCCGCTCGGCGACGAACGTGCCGAGCTCGTTCAGGCCCAAGGAGAAGGCGCATGAAGATCCGCGCACAGATCGGCATGGTCCTGAACCTGGACAAATGCATCGGCTGCCACACCTGCAGCGTGACCTGCAAGAACGTCTGGACGAGCCGCCCCGGCGTCGAGTACGCCTGGTTCAACAACGTCGAGACCAAGCCCGGCATCGGCTACCCGAAAGAATGGGAGAACCAGGACAAATGGAACGGCGGTTGGGTCCGCAAGCCCAATGGCGCCATCGAGCCGCGCCAGGGCGGCAAGTGGAAGCTGCTGATGCGCATCTTCGCCAACCCCAACCTGCCGCAGATCGACGACTACTACGAGCCCTTCACGTTCGACTACGACCACCTGCAGTCGGCGCCCGAGATGCAGCACGCGCCCACCGCGCGGCCGCGTTCGCTGATCACCGGCAAGCGCATGGAGAAGATCGTCTGGGGCCCGAACTGGGAGGAGATCCTGGGCGGTGAATTCAGCAAGCGCAGCAAGGACAAGAACTTCGACGACATCCAGAAGGACATCTACGGCCAGTTCGAGAACACCTTCATGATGTACCTGCCCAGGCTGTGCGAGCACTGCCTGAACCCGGCGTGCGTCGCGTCGTGCCCGAGCGGCAGCATCTACAAGCGGGAGGAAGACGGCATCGTCCTGATCGACCAGGACAAGTGCCGCGGCTGGCGCATGTGCGTCAGCGGCTGCCCCTACAAGAAGATCTACTACAACTGGAAGAGCGGCAAGGCCGAGAAGTGCATCTTCTGCTACCCGCGCATCGAGGCCGGCCAGCCGACCGTGTGCAGCGAGACCTGCGTCGGCCGCATCCGCTACCTCGGCGTGCTCTTGTACGACGCCGACCGCATCCAGGAAGCGGCGAGCGTCGAACACGACAAGGACCTCTACCAGGCCCAGCTCGACATCTTCCTCGACCCGCACGACCCGGCCGTGATCGCGCAGGCCAAGCTCGACAACATTCCCGACCACTGGATGGACGCCGCGCGCCACAGCCCGGTCTACAAGATGGCGGTCGAGTGGAAGGTCGCGCTGCCGCTGCACCCCGAGTACCGCACGCTGCCGATGGTCTGGTACGTGCCGCCGCTGAGCCCGATCACCGCCGCGGCCAACGCCGGACAGATGGGCACCAACGGCGAGATCCCCGACGTCAACCAGTTGCGCATCCCGGTCAAGTACCTGGCCAACCTGCTGACGGCCGGCGACACGGCGCCGGTGGTTCGATCGCTCGAACGTTTGCTCGCGATGCGCGCCTACCAGCGTGCCAAGCATGTCGACGGTGCGCCCAACCGTGCCGCCATCGACCAGGTGGGCATCAGCGTGGCTCAGGTCGAGGACATGTACCAAGTGATGGCCATCGCCAACTACGAGGATCGTTTCGTCATCCCGACCACGCACCGCGAATACGCCGAGAACGCGTTCAACGTGCGCGGTGGCTGCGGCTTCAGTTTCGGCAACGGATGCTCGGAGGGGACGACCGAGACGAGCCTGTTCGGCAGCGAGAAGAAGCGCACCATTCCCATCAAGGCGGGGGTTTAGAAATGAAGCCCCCACGCTCACTTCGTTCACTGCCCCCCGAGGGGGCGCAGGCCTCCCTTGGGGCGGCCCGGCGGGAGTCCTGACATGAAAGCAATCTCCAAGACCCTGCGCGTGCTCGCGCACCTGCTCAGCTACCCCGACGCCGAGTTGCGCGCGCACCTGTCCGAGTTGCAGGCCGCGCTGCATGACGAGCAGGCGCTCAGCTCCTCGCGATTGGCCGAACTCGACGCGCTGATCAGCCGCCTGGCCCACCGCCGCGGACTCGACGTCGAGGCCGATCACGTCGAGCTCTTCGACCGGGGTCGCGGCACCGCGCTGCACCTGTTCGAGCACGTGCACGGCGACAGCCGCGACCGCGGTCCGGCGATGGTGGACTTGTGCAAGACCTACGAAGCCGCCGGCCTGTTCCTGGCCCCCGGGGAACTGCCCGATCATCTGACCGTGGTGTTGCAGTACGCGTCCACGCAGCCGCCGGCTCAGGCCAAGGCCTTCCTCGGCGAGATCGCGCACATCCTGCAAGTGATCTTCAGCGCGCTGCTGCGCAGAGAGGCTGCGCACGCCTGCGTGCTCGCCGCGCTGCTGGACCTGGCCGGCGAGAAGGCACAGGCCGTCTCGGTGCCCGCTGAGCCCGAGTTGGACGAGAGCTGGGCCGAGCCGATGGCCTTCGATGGCTGCTCCACGCAGGGCCAGGCGCGGCCCGGCCAGCCGCAACCGATTCAGATTGTCCGGAACCCGGCGCTCGCGTCGGCGCCGGCCACATCTTCGCAAGGAGCTTCCGCATGAACACGCTGCACAGTTTTCTGTTCAACGTCTACCCGTACATCTGCCTGGCGGTGTTCTTCATGGGCAGCCTGGCCCGCTACGACCGCGACCAGTACACCTGGAAGAGCGACAGCTCGCAGCTGCTGCGCGCCGGCCAACTGCGCTGGGGCAGCAACCTGTTCCACGCCGGCATCCTGTTCCTGTTCTTCGGTCACCTGTTCGGCCAGCTGACGCCGCATTGGTTGTACGAGATCTTCGTCACCGCGCCGCAGAAGCAACTGCTGGCCGTGGTGGCCGGGGGCGTGGCCGGGCTGCTGTGTTTCATCGGCCTGACCTTGCTGCTGCACCGGCGGCTCTTCGACCCGCGCATCCGCCTGACCAGCCATCGCACCGACATCGCGATCCTGGTCATCCTGTGGGTGCAGCTGGCCATGGGCCTCGGGACGCTGCCTTCGTCGTTCCATCACGTGTCCGAGCCCACCACGATGCTGCGGCTGGCGAGCTACCTGCAAGGCATCGCCACCTTCCAGCCCAATGCTGCGCTGGTGGCCGGTGTGGAATGGCACTTCCAGCTGCACATGCTGCTGGGCATGACGATCTTCCTGCTGTTCCCCTTCAGCCGCCTGGTCCACGTGTGGAGCGGCTTCGGCACCGTGGCCTACCTGTTCCGCCCCTACCAGCTGGTGCGCTCGCGCCGGCTCAACGTGCCGGCCGACCAGAATCAGGTTCGCCGGGCCGGCTGACCTCACGAGGACATCACCATGAACGTGAACACCCTGCCCTTGCCCCGCATCAACGGGGTGCTGCTGGCCGACGCGCGGGAAGCGTTGTCGGTTGAAGAGCTGCGCCAGCGCGCCTGCGCGGAACTGTTGCGGCAGGCTGCAATTCAGGCCGGCCTGTTGGCCAGCGACGATCCGCCATCCTCCGGTGGCGCGATGAGCGAGGCCGCCAGCACTGCCATCGAAGCACTGCTGGACCGCGAACTCGCATTGCCCGCGCCGTCGGAAGAGGCGTGTCGCCGCCACCATGCGGCGCAAAGCGGGCGCTACGCCGTCGGCGAGCGTGTGCGGGTGCGCCACGTGCTGTTCGCGGTCACGCCCGGGGTGGATGTCAATGCGCTGCGCCAGCGCGCCGAGGGCTGCCTGCTGGATGTGCGCTGCGCGTCACCCGGCGGGGAAGACCGCTTTGCGGCTGCAGCGGCCGCGACCTCGAACTGCCCCAGCGGCGCTGAGGGCGGCGCCCTCGGCTGGCTGACGACCGCTGACTGCGCCCCCGAGTTTGCCCGCGAGATCTTCGGCAAGCCCGAAGTGGGCGTGTTGCCGCGTCTGGTGCACAGCCGTTTCGGCTTGCACGTCGTGGAAGTGCTGGCACGTGAGCCCGGGGTGGTGCCCGAGTTCGAGGCCGTGAGGTCGGCCGTGTCGCAGGCCCTGCGTCAGCAGACCTTCACCACCGCATTGCGCCAGTACCTGCAATTGCTGGCAGGTCAGGCGCAGGTCGAAGGCGTCGAACTGGACGCCGCCGACACCCCGCTGGTGCAGTAGGCACCACCGCGGTCTCGAGGACACCACTGTGCCCGATGAACTGCTGGAGCGGCTGCAGCGCTTCCAGACCGACGCCTTTCCGCCGCACCGTTCCCACTTTCGGTTGCTGGTCGACGACGGCCAGCACCCGATGACGCTGTTCATCGGCTGCAGCGATTCACGCTTGGTTCCCTACCTGCTCACCGGCGCCGGCCCCGGTGAACTCTTCCTGGTGCGAAACGTCGGTGCGTTCGTGCCGCCGCACGACCAGAGCCACGGCTTTCATGGCACCGCTGCGGCCATCGAGTTCGCCGTGCTCAACCTGCAGGTCAAACGCATCGTCGTCTGCGGCCACAGCCACTGCGGTGCCATCCGCGCGCTCTACGGCGAGGTGCCGATCGAGGCGACCAACCTGGTCCAGTGGTTGGAACTCGGGCGCGACGCGGCGCTGCCGGTCGCCGAGCCGGGGCCCGACGTCTTGCGCCGCACCGAGCAGCGTGCGGTGGTGCTGCAACTCGAGCGCCTGATGGACTACCCGATGGTGCGTGAGCGCGTCGAGGCGGGCAGCTTGGCACTGCACGGGTGGCACTACGTGATCGAGGATGGCGAAGTGCATGTCTTCGACGTGCGGCGCGGAGGCTTCGTGCCCGCCGCGCAGGCAGACAACGCCGGCACCGGACCCTACGTGCCCCACACGCAGCCGGAGGCCGCCGAGGGGGCCACCGTTCGCGGTGATCCATGGTTCGCGTCCGGGGCGCCCACCGACGAGGACTCGACCCGCCTCTGAAAGGATCGCCATGGTGCAGCCCTGCTCGGCGCGGCGGCTCCACCGCCTTGCCGACGGCTTGTCTCGTTGCGCGGTGAGAGAGGCGTCGGACGGCCCGGTCAGCCGAGCTGCACCGCCTCGCCCTGGCGGTCGAAGGGGATCAACCCCGACAGGTCGCCGGACTTGACCGCCTCGACCATGCGCTGCAGCGCGGCGTCGATCTGACTGTCTGCCGGCGGGTGCCCACGCGTGCCGGACAGTGCGGCCGCGAAAACCAGCGCCCATTCCGGCCCCAGCGTGGTGGCCTCGTCGACCAGCGCTGCAAAATCGGCCAGCGCCTGTGGATCCTTGTCCACGCACATCAGCGGCGCCAATTCGCCCGACTCTCCGGCTTCGAACCGAGCCCGCTGTTCGGCCGTGGCACCGGCCGGCAGGCTTGCACTGGCGAACACCAGCAGCAACCGCTGTCGTTCAGACTGTGCGCGGGCGGCACGGAGCAGATCATCGAAATGGCTGATTTCCATGAGCGGAGCTTACCCGCGCAGAGCGGTCGCCGGCCTTGCGCTTGCGCAAGCGCTTACCGCATCGCCTGGTGCATGCTCGTGGCCTGTCAGGGCAGGCTCGTCATGAACTTCTCGTCTCGGTACTTGCAGGTCAATCCATTCCACACCGGCCTCGTGGCCGCGGGTCGGTTGCGGTTCGTCGCGCGCGGCGCGGCCGCGCTCGCCGAACCGGTAGGAGGCGCCTGCGATGCAGCGGCTCGTCGCGATGCCTGAGCGCGCCGGCGCGCCGCTCGACACGGCGCGTGAGCACCCGTCGACTCCACAGGTCCGGTACCGTCGGTCGGTGCTTCTTCGGTCCTGGAGCCTTTCCGCGAAGCTTGGCGCCGTCGGCCTCAGTCTGCTGCTGATGGCCCTGACCTCAATCGGCGTCACCCTGTGGGTGACATGGCAACTGGAGGGTGGCGGCGCGGCCGTGAACGAGGCCGGGCGCATGCGAATGCAGGCCTGGCGTCTCGCGCAAGCACTGCCGAATGCCGATGCGCAGCAGTTCGAAGGCCAGGTGCTGCAGTTCGAGCAGAGTCTGAAGGTCCTGCGCGTCGGCGACCCGGCGCGGCCTCTCTTCGTGCCTCGTGACGGGCGGTCGCAACTGGCCTTCGCGGACGTGCAAGACGCCTGGAGCCGTCTGCGCAGCGAGTGGTCTGCGAAGCCGCCCCCGTCTGCTGCCGACGCAGCGTTGCAGGCCGAAGCCTTTGTTGACCGGGTCGACGCCTTCGTGATGGCGATCGAGCAACAGTTGTCCCGGCTGACCAGCATCGTGAACGCCGTGCAGTTCATGATGGTCGCGCTGACCATCGTCAGCGCCGTGGCCTTGCTGTACTCGGCCTACCTCTTCATCTTCAATCCGCTGTCGCGCCTGCAGGCGGGCCTTGTTCGCGTCGAGGCGGGCGACCTCGCGGCGCGCGTCGAAGTGGGTCGCGACGACGAATTCGGAGCGCTGTCGGCAAGTTTCAACCGCATGGCGCAAAGGCTCCAAGGCCTGTACGAGAGCCTGGAATCCAAGGTGCGGGAGAAGACCGAAAGCCTGGAGGCACAGCACGCGCGCCTGTCGCTGCTCTACGAATCCGCCGCCTTCGTGGCACGCGCAGCAACGCTCGACGAGCTCGCCAAGGGCATCGCCCAGCAGGCGCGCCTTGCGGGCGGCGCGGACGCGTCGGCGGTGCGCTGGTCGGACGAATCCAACGAACGGTATCTGATGCTGGCGTCCGATTGCCTGCCGCAGGCGTTGATCGATGAGGAGCACTGCGTCCCCACCGGGGAGTGCTTCTGCGGCCAGGCACAGGGCCGGGCCGTGACGCGTGTCATACCGATCCATGCCGAGGGCCATGCGGCGCTGCTCGGCCATTGTGCGCATGCCGGCTACGAGACCGTGATCAGCGTGCCCGTGCGTCTGCAGGAACGCCTGGTCGGTGAGCTGAACCTGTTCTACCGGGCGCCGAAGCAGCTCTCGGGCGACGACCGCGCGCTGCTGGAAACGATCGCCAGCCACCTGGCCGGCGCCATCGAAGGCCTGCGCGCCGCGGCGCTGCAGCGCGAGGCGGCGGTGGCCGAAGAACGCGGCTTCATCGCGCGGGAACTGCACGACTCGATCGCCCAGAGCCTGGCCTTCCTGAAGATCCAGATGGGGCTGCTGCGCAGCGAGCTCGAGAGCGGAGACGCGGTCAAAATCCAAAGGACCTTGCATGAACTGGACGCGGGCGTGCACGAGAGCCTGGGCGATGTGCGCGAGTTGCTGATCCACTTCAGGACCCGTACCAATGCCGAAGACATCACTCCCGCATTGAAGACCACACTGATGAAGTTCGAGCACCAGACCGGATTGGCCACGCACCTGGAGATCGAGGGCGAAGGGCTGCCGCTGGCTGCCGATGTCCAGGTGCAGGTGCTGCACGTGGTGCAAGAAGCGTTGTCGAACGTGCGCAAGCACGCGCACGCCCGCGAGGTCTGGGTCGAGGTGCAGCAGTCGCCGCAATGGCGCGTCGAAGTTCGCGACGACGGATGCGGCTTCGCAACCGATGGCGCCGGGCCCGACGAGACCCACGTCGGGATGCGCATCATGCGCGAGCGCGCGCACAACATCGGCGCCACCGTCGAGGTGGAGTCCGTTCCCGGGTCGGGCACCTGCGTCGTGCTGAAGCTGCCGCAACGGTTGGGGCTGGCCGCATGACGGCCGCAGGCGCCATTCGCGTGCTGGTGGTCGACGATCACACGCTGTTCAGACGCGGTCTGATCGCGTTGCTGGCGGGGGATGCCCGCTTCGAGATCGTCGCCGAGGCAGGTGACGCCAACGAGGGGCATCGCCGGGCCGCTGCCGCTCGGCCCGATGTGATCCTGCTCGACAACCACATGCCCGGGGTCAACGGTGTGGACGCACTGACGGGATTCAGGGAAGTCGTGCCGGCGGCGCGGGTGCTGATGCTCACGGTCAGCGAAGACGAGCGCGATCTGGCGGCTGCGTTGCGCGGCGGCGCCCGCGGCTACCTGCTCAAGACCGTGGACAGCGACATGCTGGCAGCGGCGATCCTGCGCGCCATGGCGGGCGACTCCGTGATCAGCCCCGAGATGACCAGCAAGCTCGTCAGTGCCTTTCAGGCGCGCCAAAGCGAGGCGCCTGCGGCAGATGTTGCCGGCGATCCCGACCCGATCCACAGCCTGTCGCCGCGCGAGCGCGAGATCCTCGCTCACATCGCGCGCGGCGCCAGCAACAAGGAGACGGCACGCGAGTTGGGCATTGCCGAGGCCACGGTGAAGATCCATGTCCAGCACATCCTTCGAAAGCTGAACCTCAGCTCGCGGGTTCAGGCTGCCGTCTATCTGACGGGCCGATCGGGATGACCGCGCCGTGCGATGCAGCCGGCGTCCGGGAGCCCACGGTGCGGTCCGAGGCGCTCGAGATGCTGGCGCTTCGCTACTCGGTCGGCCCGAAGTTCCTGGCGCCGCCTGCGCCCACGGCCGCGCAGTGGCAGCGCGCCGCGGCGCTGGCCCTGCGCGCGCCCGATCACGGCGGCCTGCGCCCTTTTCGCTTTGTGATCGTCGACGACGCGCAGCGGTCCGCGTTGTCGGAACTCTTCGTCCGGGATGCAATTCGGCGCGGGCACGTTGCCGTCGAGGTCGACAGAGCCAGGTCGCGGCGTTCAACGGCCCCGGGCTCGCTGCGCTGGTCGGGCGCGTGCGCGAGGACGTTGTGGACGTGCCGCCCCACGAGCAATGGCTGTGCATCGGTGCCGCACTGATGAATTTTCTCAATGCGTTGCATCTGATGGGGTTCGGCGCCAAGGCGCTCAGCGGCGCGTCGGTGTCCGACCCGGACATCCGGTCGGCCTTCTGCGCCGAGGGTGAAACCCTGGTGAGCTGGGTGCTGGCGGGTCGACCGACCCGCGCCGCTCACCCTAAGCGTGACGACACGGCCACACCAATCATTGGCAACTGGTCGGTTCCTTGAGAGCAACGGCGAAGCTGCAACGCGCGCCGACCATCCGGCAGGCCCGAGACACGTGAAGTGGAACACCCGCGCGGGCAGACAACTCGCGTTCATGGAAGCAACGCCTCGCGCTGGAGATTGCTGAAATTGCGCTTGCGAGGCGGGCCGCAGCTCAGACGACGGCCCCGTCGCCGTCGAGACCGAACTTAGACGCCAGCTCGGCCCAGATCGCCGGCGCGCAGTTGCGCTGGACGATCGGTCGCAGGCGGCGCCACTGGCTGCGCGAGCATGCGTTCTGCAAGCCCCACGCGAAGACGCGTGTCGCCACGTGGGGCGGCTGCGCCGTCGAGCCGAAATCGCTCAGCCGGCGCACCACCCAGCCGATCGACCAATCGAAGTCGGGCAGGGTCTCGGTCGGCGTGAGCACGCGCTCGTGCACGATGCGGCCGCGCGCCTGCGGTGTCGGCGCGGTCTTCATCGTCAGCGGCGTCACGATCTCCTCCTCGTGGGCCAGATGGCACAGGTGCACTTCCTTCCAGGCCATCCAGCTGCCGTACAGCAGCGCCGGGCTGCCTGCCGCGAGCGCGGCGTCGACCCGGGCGGCGAACCGTTCCTCTTCGACATGTTCGTCCGGAAGGTGGGCGGCCGTGATCGCGCCTGCGCCGACCTCGTCGAGCAGCGCGAACATCGCGTGGTCCTCCATCGCCACGTGCACGGCGAGCGCGCGCTTGAGCGCCTGCCACTCGGCGCGGAAGCTGGTCTCCTCGTTCAGCATCAGCGCCTGCTGCTGCAGACGGATGCTGGTTCGAAAGGCTTCGTGCGTGTTGCGCAGGATGGCGAAGGACATCGGTCTGGGCGTGTCATTGCCCAGCGTGCTCGGGGCGTGGGACGCGATCCGGGGTTCGGAGATCAGCGAAGCGTGGTTCATCTCGGCACCTGTCGTCGGTTGAAGGAGGTTGAAGGATGGGCGGTCGAACGATCTGCAGCGCGTGGTTCGAACTGTCGCGGTCGGCCCTGCACGCCGTCCTCAAACGCTCCCAAAACATCGCCAAAACCGCATCGCCGATACCGGCGCGGTTATGCTTCAACCCAGGCGCGCGCGTACCGCAACGGTCCTGCAACCGCACGCGCTCGGAGGTCACCGTCTTGCCAAACACCGAGCCCACACCGCCGGTTGCCGCGCCGCTGCGCTTCGGTCCATCGCAGCGCTTCGAGCTGCAGCCGGCCGAGCGCCGCCTCCTTGTCGATGGCCAGCCCGCGGCGCTGGGTCGGCGTGCGCTCGACCTGCTGATCGCGCTGTCCGAGCGGCCCGACCACCTGCTGACCAAGAGCGAGCTGCTCGACCGCGTCTGGCCCGGCCTGGTCGTCGAAGAGGCGAACCTGCAGATGCAGGTCAGCAACCTGCGCAAGCTGCTCGGCGGCGAGGTGATCGCCACGGTGCCGGGGCGCGGCTACCGCTTCACGGCGGTGGTCGGCAGCGCGGCGGCGACACCTTCACCCACATCCGCACCGATGCCCGCATCGGCACCGGGCACGCCCGCAGTGCCGCGCGCCGCCGCGCATCGGTTGATCGGGCGAGATCACGACCTCGCCCGTCTCGAAGAACTCCTGCAAGGCGGCGGCTGCATCACCGTGGTCGGCACGTCGGGGGTCGGCAAGACCAGCCTGGCGCGCGCCGCGGCAGCGCGCTGGTCCGGCCGCAGCGTCTGGGTCGACCTCGCCGCGCTGGCGCACGGCAGCCAGGTGGCCGGCGCGCTCGCGCGCGCACTGGACCTGCAGCTGACCGGCAACGACGACGACGCTCCTGCGCAGTTGGTGGCTGCCTTGGGCGGCCAGACGCTGCTGCTGGTGCTGGACAACGCAGAACACCTGATCCAGACCTGCGCCGAGCTGGCCACGCTGCTGCGCCCGCTGTTCGGCGTGCAGTTGCTCGTGACGAGCCAGACGCCGCTCGCGGTCGCCGGCGAGCGTTTGCTGCGACTCGAACCGCTGGTCTTGCCCGGGCCCGAGTCGAACCTGGAAGGCCAAGCGGCAGAGGGCGCGCTGGCACTGCTGGTCGAACGCATCGTCGCGGCCGATCATCGCTTCGCGGCGACGCCGGCGGCCCTGCCCTTGCTGTGCGCCGTCTGCGCGCAGCTCGACGGCCTGCCGCTGGCGCTGGAGATGGCCGCCGCGCGCGTGCCGCTGCTCGGCCTGCAAGGCGTGCACGACGCACTCGCGCAGCGCTTCGCGCTGCTCACTCGCGGGCACCGCGACGCGGCGACGCGCCACCGCACGCTGCACAACGCGCTCGACTGGAGTTACCGTCTGCTGGGGCCCACCGAGCAGCGGCTGTTCCGCGCACTCGGGGTGTTCGCCGGCGGCTTCACGCTGGACCTCGCGGTAGCCCTGATGACCGATGACGGCGACGCGCGTTGGGAAGTGATCGACGGCCTGGCAACGCTGGCCGACCGCTCGCTGATCGTCGTCGGCAGCGGCGACCCGCCTCGCTACCGCCTGCTGGAGACGATGCGGGCTTATGCGATCGAGCAGGCGCGCCAGGCACCCATGCAGGCCGACGAGGAGCACGTCGTGCACCACCGCCATGCGGGCGCGATGCTGGCGCTGTTCGCGCGGTGTCAGCCCGACGATCACGCGGCGAAAGCGCTGTGCGAGGCCGAGATGGAGAACGTGCGCGAAGCCATTGCTTGGGCGCAGGCGCACGACCTGGCGGTGGCGGCGCGGCTCACGGCGCTGGTCACGCCGGCTGCCAACTTCACTGTCTGGCGGCAGGAGAGCACGCAGTGGCTGCGCGCGCTGGAGGCGGCGATGGGCCAGCCCGCGGGCCTGGCCCTGCCCGCCGCCGTGCAGGCGGCGTGGTGGACAGAATTCGCGCGCACGGGGTCGATTCGTCGCGACCCGGGTGCCGCTGCTGCAGCGCGGCGCGCGCTGGCGCTGTGGGATGCCATCGGCGACACGCGGCAGGCGCTGTTCGCCGCCTGCGTGTGCGTGCGCTCGGTCTGCGCGTCGGGCCCGGAACTCGACCGTGCCTGCGACGAGCTGCAGACCCGCGTCGCAGCGGTGCCCGAACTGACGGTGCGCGAGCGGCTGCAGGTGCACGGCGCGCTGGTCGCGGCCGCGACCGAGCGCGAGGACTTCGAAGCCATCCTCAGCGGCCGGCTGACTGAGATGGCACTGGCGCGACAACTGGGCCTGGCAGCCAGCGCCGATGCGGCCGAATCCAACGTCGTCTTCGTGCTGAACGCGATGGGCCGTTATGCCGATGCTGCCGAGCGCGGGCGGGCGCTGCTGGAGCGCATCGACGCCAGCAGTGGCAGCGCCAAAGGCAACCTGCCGTGGGTGCTGCTCGGCCTCCTGAAGGCGCTGGTTCAGATGGGGCGGCTCGACGAGGCGCATGCGCTGGTGCCGCGCGCCTGGGCGGCGTGCGAGCAGTTCGGCGCTCCGGTCGTGGCGCCGACGGCGGCGCTGCTCGCCGCGTTGCGCCGGCGTTTCTGGACTGCCGCGCAACTGATCGGCCACGCGCGCGAGGCTTTCGCGTCACGCGGGATGGCGATGGCCGTCATCGACACGGAAGTCGTCGCGCAAGCGCACGCGCTGGCCAGCGCAGCCCTGGGCGCGGCGGACATCGAGGCGCTGGTCGAGCGGGGACGGGCACTCGATCACGCCGCCGCGGCCGCGCTGGCCGCCGGCAGCGAGCCGTAGCCGCAGCCACCGGCGAAGTCGAAAGCGCCGTCCGGACGGCGGACCAGCGGCAGGTCGAAGCGAAAGGCGCTGTTGCTGAGGAAGTCCTCCTCTGCCACGGTGCTGGCACGCTGCAGCACCTTGTTGCGGTGGGGGAACCGGCCGAAGCGTTGAATCACGGCAAGGTGGCGCTGGAAGATATCGTGGAAGGCATTCAGCGGGTCGTCCGACGCCAGCTCCGCCGTCGCGCGGCGCCACTCCTGCAGGCACAGCTGCTGGTCTTCCAGCGCCTCGGAGTGCGTCAGCGCCAGGCACAGGAAGACGCGCTCGACCGCCTGCAGGCGTTCACTCGCGCCGGCGCGCAGCGCACGCTTCACCAGCTCAAGACAGCGCGCATCGTTGGCATACATCCGGGCCGTGCCACGGTACACGCTGCGTGGGAACTGGTCGAGCAGGATGACCAGCGCCACCAGTCGGCGTGGGTGCTCGATGTCGAGAGCCCAGTGGTCGTAGTCGCCCTTGGACGCCAGCACCACGTCTGCGCCGAACCGGCTCCAGATCTCCCGATCGATCTGCTCCGACTTGCCGAACCACAGGTTCAGGCAGTCTTCGATGCTCGGGCGCAGCATGTACTGCAGCACCTGCTCGGCCCTTTCCATATGCGTCACAACGGCCGCTGCAGCGCCAGCTGCACGCCGAGGCCCAGGAGCACCGCACCGCTGCTGCGGAACAGCCAGACCAGCGACTGCGGATGCGCCCGCAGCCAGGTGGACAGCGCCGCAGCGCCGAGTCCGATGGGGCCCTTGACGAGCAGCGCCAGCACGGCGAAGGCGAGGCCGAGGACGAACAGCGACAGCGTCGCGTGCGTGGCACTCGGCGCCACGAACTGGGGCAGGAACGCGAGGTAGAAGACGGCGATCTTCGGGTTGCAGATGTTGGACAAGGCGCCGTCGAAGAACATCCGCGCCGGCCGCTTCAGCGCCGACCCGGCGATCGCGAGTTGCTGTTGCGGCGCGCGCAGCAGTTGCACGCCAAGGTGGGCCAGATAGACGGCGCCGCCCAGCTGGAGACCGAAGTACAGCCACTCCGAGGCACGGATCAGCGCGCCCAGGCCCAGCGTGGCCACGACCGTGTGCACGACCAGGCCGCTGCACACGCCGGCGGCCGTGGCCACGCCCGCGACGGCGCCCTGGGCGATGGAGCGCGACATGACGAGGATCATGTCCTGCCCCGGCACGATGATGAGCATCAGCGATGCGGCGACGAAGAGCAGCCAGTTGACTTCGATCATGGGGATGTCCTGCGGGTTGTCGGTGCAGGCACTGTCGTTTGCCGACCCCGACGCCGTCCCCAAGGGGCCCCAAAACTTTCCCAAAGCTTGTCGCCCGACCGGCCGCCGCTCCCTGGCTCAGTTGTCCCCCGCCGCGCCAGCAAGCTGACAGGCGACTAGGGCCTGTTAACACAACCGCAAGCCGTCCGCGATGAGGGCGAAGCTGATGAACGCGGTGAACATGACATCGAGCTTCTCGAAGCGAGAGAAGATGCGTCGATAGCCCTTGAGGCGACGAAACAAGCGCTCGACCTCGTTGCGGCGCTTGTACATGGCGCGGTCGTACTCCCAGGGCTCGACGCGTGTGCGCAGTGGCGGGACAACTGGAATAAAGCCCAGGTCGAGTGCGAGTTGGCGCGTCTCGTTGCCCTCGTAGGCGCGATCCATGAGCAGATGCAAGGGTCGATTCGGAGCGCCCAACCGCTTCAATAGCTCGCGACCTTCTGGGCCGTCGTGTGCCTGGCCTGGCGACAGCGAGAACGTTATGGCCGTGCGCGCATCCGCGGCGACGAGGTGGATCTTGGTGTTCCAACCACCGCGGGACTTGCCGATAGCTTGCGGACCGTTTTTTTTCGAGCACCTGTGCCGTCGGGATGCACCTTCACGCTGGTGCTGTCCAACGACACCGCCTCGATCTTGATCTGCACGACCTGCGCGCGCTGCAGTTGCTCGAACGCGCGATCAAGCACCCCGGACTTCGCCCAGCGGCTCATGCGTGTGTAGACGGTGTGCCAGTTGCCGAACCTCTTGGGCAAACCGCGCCACTTGCAGCCGTGTTCTGCGACGTACAGGATGGCATTGAGCACCTGCAGATTCGTCAGGCTGACGTTGCCGCGCTGGCGTGGCAGGCAGTGCTCGATCTGCGCAAATTGCGCTGGGGTGATCTCCATTGGCTCAGTGTCTTCGGAGATCGCATCCTACGCAATTAGTGTTAACAGGCCCTA
>Ga0307517_10000859_pt1 | contig 51881 bp, 60 predicted proteins | sample 23_EM_MG_FD_194515 | JGI IMG/M metagenome (GOLD analysis project Ga0307517, IMG submission 194515) | Populus trichocarpa ectomycorrhiza microbial communities from riparian zone in the Pacific Northwest, United States - 23_EM | ecosystem: Host-associated > Plants > Roots > Unclassified | place... | reverse complement strand
TCGGTGTCGAACATCGCCGCACTCATGGCTTCCGACGCGGTCTTGCCGGCCCAGACCACGAACTGGAATGCGGGGTAATAGCGCTCGCAGGCGTGGATGGCGCCGACCAGCATGGCCTCGCATTGCGCGGTCGAGGCGGTCAGTCCGCCCGGCAGCACCAGCGCCTGCCGGTACATGATCATGCCGGTGTGGGTCCAGATGTCGAAATGGCCGACCCACAATTGCTCGTTGATCGCCGCGATCAGCCGCTGCACCTCAGGCCGCCGCGCGGTGGGAATCTTCATGTCGAAGGCGCAGGCCAGATGCAGCGCCTCGATTTCGGCCATCCAGGTGAAGGAGAGCTGATAGTCGGTCCAGTCGCCCTTGGAGACGATGGTCACTTCATCTTCGCCGGAACGCTCATACGCCCAGTTATTGTCGGTAGCGATATCCTCGACGACCGCGAGCGGGTTGTTCCGGGAATCGATAATGCCTTCGAGGAGGGACATTCCGTCTCGACCTTGCCATTTCACATGAATTGATACGCACACGGGGCCCGGCGCGCGCGAAAGGTGATGCATCGCTGCCGACTGCAATCCCCTGATTGTTCCCGACCGCCTTCTTGATCGTCCGGGGGCTTGCCGGCTCAAGTGATGTGATTTGCGGAATCTGCGCAACCGACCCCTGAGTCCGTCCACAGCCAATGCGCAGGCCGTCCACAGCTCTTCGCGGTCATAATTATTAATGGGAGAACAAACCGGAATCGGATTCGCGCGCGCGGAGCCGTTCGCCCAGCGGAAGTGCACCGGGCTCGCCATAATCGTTAATTTTTCCTTAACCGCGATTGACAGCCGCTTCGGCGCAGGCGCATATTTTTCACCGGGTGGATACGACCCGCTGCTTGCGCCCTTACCTTAAGGGTACGGTGAACGTATCGAGCCGTTCGAGGCTTCCTTTGCCACGCGAACGAGTCAGTAACGCAAGCGTCTGACAACATCTCGTTCGCCAACGCAGAGGACTTACCCCATGCGCGATTTTCGCGATGCTAAAGCTATGGCGCACAGCCTGCGCGAAGCTCAAGGCCAAATCGGTTTCCCTCAGCCACAGCGAGAGCCTGGAATTGGTCGCCAGGACGTTGGGCTTGCCCGGCTGGAATCATCTCGCTGCGCAAATTCAGTCGAATAAGTCACAGCCTATCTCTTCCGGCGTGCCGATCGTCGCTGCCGGAGCGGCCGTTCCGATCGTGCCGATGCGGGACCTCGTGATGTTTCCGCAGATGGTCGCGCCGATCTTCGTCGGGCGTGAAAAAACCCGGCGCGCGATCGAGCGCGCGCTGGCGACGGATCGCCGCGTGCTCGTGGTCACGCAGCGGCGCAGTGCCGACGATGATCCGCAAGTAGACGCACTCTATGCGGTCGGCGTTACCGCCGCTGTCATCAACTGCGTGACGCTGACGGACGGAACGCTCAAGCTGGCGATCTCCGGCCTCGAACGCGCCGCGGTCGGCAAGCCCGTCGCGGACGAATTTTTGGCCGCCGAAATCGCGCCGATCGAGGAGAGCAACGGCCAGACCGACAAGGCCGTTCTGCTGTCGCGCCTCGTCCTCGACGCCTATCGGATGTTCGCCAACGTCGATTATTCCCGTGTGCCGCTGCAGATCCAAGCCCGTTTGCATCTTCCCGATATCGGCGACCCGAGCCTGCTGGCCGACACCGTCGCGCCCCTGCTGCCCGTCAGCATCGAACAGCGGCAGCAATTGCTGGAAACCCCCGATGTGATCGCGCGGCTCGACGCGATCCTCGACCTGATCAAGGGTGCCCAGCAGGCGGCTTAATTCAGCCACGACCCACCGGGAATCCGCCGCTGCCCTGTTCCGCCGGCATGGGGACATGCAGATTCCCGGTGCTCAAGGTCCTTGCTGAGCCCGCAGGCTTTGGCCATATTTGGCGCAGGTCGTCCATTCCGGGCGGCCGATGTTCTCAGGGCGGGGTGAAAATCCCCACCGGCGGTAAGGGTGACGTAGCCCAAGCCCGCGAGCGCCTTCCTCACCCCTTGAGGAAGGGTCAGCAGATTCGGTGTGATTCCGAAGCCGACGGTTAAAGTCCGGATGAAAGAGAACGGTTGCGGCGGCCCGCGCTTTTGCGCGGGTCAATCGTCGTTCCGTGTGCCCTGATTCTGGTCCTGAAAGAGGAAAGCCATGAATCAGATGTTGCAAGAGCCTGAAGTCCAAACCCAGCTAACCCAGCCACAGGAAACCCAGGTCCGGGTGCCCGAACGCAACAGCGTTCCCGACACGCCCGAGCGCCCGCCGGCGCCCGTGCATCCACGCTTCGTCAAGCCGCAACGGGTCGCCTTCGTGCAGGCGTCCTGGCACCGCGATGTGGTCGAGGAATGCCGTATCGCGTTCCTCGAGGAGATCGAGGCGCGGCATATCTCGCGCGCGCAGGTCGATCTGTTCGAGGTGCCGGGCTCGTTCGAGATACCCCTGCATGCGCAACTGCTGGCCAAGACGCGGCGTTACACCGCGATCGTGGCGGCGGGGCTGGTGGTCGATGGCGGCATCTACCGCCACGAATTCGTCGCCGACACCGTGATCAAGGCGCTGATGGATGTGCAGCTGAAGACCGAAGTGCCGATCTTCTCGGCGGTGCTGACGCCGCAGCAATTCCACGAAAGCGCCGTGCACCACGATTTCTTCCGCAAGCATTTCGTCATCAAGGGCATCGAAGTCGCGGAAGCCTGCGCCAACACCTTGCACAGCCTGGAACGGCTGCGCGGCCAGGTCGCGGCGGGAATTACGGGGTAGGCAGAGGGGATAGGCCTGACATGCCCACTCCCGATAGCGGAGCAGCAGCCACACCTACCTAATCTCTCCCTCACGTGCTCCTGAAGGGGAGGGCGTGAGGGTTGAATGGAAAGTAGAATATTAGACGCCGCGGGATATTTCCCCAGCATCCGCCCTTATGCTTGTTTCGCGCTAAGGTAGAGGGCATAACTCGCCTCATGCCTTCCGACAATGACCTTAACTCACTTATTTTTTTGGCCGCGGAAGCCAAGGAGGAAGATTCGTGGTTCGGCTTCTCGCGCTTCTGCGAGCTTAGAGGGCAAGGAATCCGTGCGGCCTCGCTGCAGCAGCTGGACAAATTCGTGCAAGCGGCCTGCTCTTGGTCATTCGAAAAACGCCGAGCTTTCTCACAGTGGGTCTTGTTGCGCAGTCGGAAATTTCGGGATGACCGGGTCGTACTTCCACACCCTCTTCGAGAGCAGCTCATCGTCCCGACTCTCCGCATGTGGTGCGATGCCTTGCCCAGCGAAGCCGAACCCCACCTTTGGCTGGGACTCTTGCGGTGCGACAATCCGTCAAATCACTTGGATCAAGCCCTCAAACTCGATCCGTCGTGCGATCTGGCGCGTCGAACGTTGACAGATTGGATCCTATCGGACGTCGAATACAATCAGCACGAATTGCCGAGCGGCTATCTCAATGACCCTGAGAGCGATCTTGAAGAATTGGAGAGGGCCGCAGAGTTGGCGTCCGGCAGTATATCAGAGGCTTGGGCCAGAAACGTCCACCGAGAAATTGCAGACCTTCGCGTGCGAGCGGAGGGGGCGATGGCCGCACAAAGTCGCGCAACCAATGTCGTTCCTTTTCCTGGCACGCGACCGCGGGTTTTCCCTCCGAATGAGGAATGAGGGGCAATCTGCAGTTAATTTCTGGTCGACGCAACCGCGTGGTCTGCACGGCCAGTTTGCGGCAGAGATTGTGTAGACACACAATCTCAATCGACCGATGATCGTCCCGCCCGCTGCCTCCAAAAGCTCGGCGGCGGGAAATTCACCAAACAAGAAACGCTGCAGGAAACGGGAGGTCATCATGACCGGACAAAATCCTATCCATTGGCTGGGCCTGTCAGGCCGCGTGTGCGTGGTGACGGGCGGAGGCGGCGGTATCGGCCGCGCCACTGCCCTGAGCCTCGCGCAGGCCGGCGCCCGCGTCGCGGCGATCGATCTCGATGAGCGCGGGCTCGAAACCACGCGCAACGAACTGCGCGGATTTGGCGGTGAACATTTCATCGGGCGCTGCGACACGGCGAATGCCGAGAGCGTCACCGGCGTATCCGAGGCGATCGAGAAATCGCTGGGACCATGTAGTGTCCTCGTCAACACCGCCGCGGTGCTGCGGCCCGGCGGGCTGGAGAATCTGACATTGGCCGAATGGAACGCGGTGCTGTCGGTCAACCTCACCGGCTACTTCCTCTGCGCTCAGAGCTTTGGGCGGCAGATGCGCGCGCAGGGACGCGGCAGCCTCGTGCACGTGGCGTCGATCGCGGGCAGCCACGCGCAGGGGCAGAGTGGGGCGTACAGCGTCAGCAAGGCCGCCGTCATCATGCTCTCGCGCCAGCTTGCGAGCGAATGGGGCCCGGCAGGCATCCGCAGCAACGTCGTCAGCCCCGGCATGGTGATCACGCCGATGAGCCAGGCATTCTACGATACGCCTGGTGTCACCGAGCGCCGCTCCGCTGTGGTGCCGCTGCGACGGGTCGGCATGCCGCAGGATATCGCCGACGCCATCCTGTATCTCGCCAGCGACCGCTCGTCCTATGTCAATGGCGACGAGATCACCGTCGATGGCGGCTATGCCAACATGCTGATGAATCTGGTGCCGCGGCCGGGGTTTGAATGAAGCGGGAGCGCCTCAAGACACGCGATTGCCGAACGCGCGAATGACCCGCAACGGAACTATTCGGAACCGCGCTGGAGTCCGATTACTTCATGCGCGAATGCGGTTGGAATGGTGGGCACGCTTGCGCTTTGCTCACCCTACGAAGCGACAAGGCGCCTCAGTCGAACAGGCTCGACACTGATTCTTCGGCCGCGGTGCGGCCGATCGCTTCGGCGATCAGTCCGGCGATCGACAGCGTGCGGATGTTGGCGGCCTTGTTGACCGCCTCCGTCGGCAGGATCGAGTCGGTGATGACGAGCTCTTTCAGCTTGGAGCCGGCGATGCGGGCGGCGGCGCCGCCCGACAGCACGCCATGGGAAATGTAGGCGTACACGTCCTTGGCGCCGTTGGCGATCAGGGCGTCGGCCGCGTTCACCAGCGTGCCGCCGGAATCGACGATGTCGTCGATCAGGATGCAGGTATAGCCGGCGCAATCGCCGATCACGTTCATGACTTCGGATTCGCCGGCGCGTTCGCGGCGCTTGTCGATGATCGCCAGCGGCGCGTTGATGCGCTTGGAGAGGCCGCGGGCGCGCACCACGCCGCCGACGTCGGGCGACACCACCATCACATTGGCGAGGTCGAAGCGTTCCTTGATGTCGCGCACCATCAGCGGCGAGGCGTAGAGATTGTCGGTCGGGATGTCGAAGAAGCCCTGGATCTGCCCGGCATGCAGGTCGAGCGTCATGACGCGATCGATGCCGGCGTGTGTGATCAGGTTCGCCACCAGCTTGGCCGAAATCGGTGCGCGCGAGCCGACCTTGCGGTCCTGCCTGGCGTAGCCGAAATAGGGGATCACCGCCGTGATGCGGCGCGCGGACGAGCGGCGCAGCGCATCGGTGATGATCAGCAATTCCATCAGATGGTCGTTGGCCGGAAACGACGTCGACTGGACGATGAACGCGTCCGAGCCGCGCACATTCTCGAGGACCTCGACGAAGATTTCGTTGTCGGCGAAACGCCGGACGCTGGCCTTGGTCAGCGGCAGATCCAACCCTTCGGCGATGGCTTTCGCCAAGGCGGGATTGGAATTGCCGGCGACCAGTTTGATCGAGCCGTTCTTGGCGGACATCGAGGCTTCTCCCCGCGCCTTGCTGGATACGACGTTCAGCATCTCGGATACCTGTAAACCGGCGGGTTTCGATGCGCGAGGAGATATCAGGCGGGTGGCGCGGCTGGCAACCCATTGGCCCGGTTTTCGTGTCGGTTTTCCCTGCAAAAATAGCCCGGTACGGGACAATACGGGGTAGCGTTAATGCCCGCTGAAGCTCAGCGCCGCGACGCCGAACGCACCCTCGGCGGGTGTGGCCGGCTCCACGCTCGCGATCGCGGAGCCGCGGCGGCTGGGTGCCGGCGCGGGCTGCGGTGCTTCCGGCGTGCCGTTGATCATGCCGCTGAGGCCGGCAAGGCCGGCCTGCGCGATCTTCCGCAGCACGAGATCGTCGGCGGCCGCCCAGGCGTCGCGTCCGGCCTTGCCGGCCGGTTCCTCGCCGGAGAGCCGCAGCGCGCGCTGCTGGTTGTTGTCATAGACGTCCCAGACCCAGGCGATCACGGTCTTGCCGCGCACCACCTGCGCCGACAGATAGCTGCGCACACGGTACGAAGCGCCGCCTTCACGGGACACGATCGACAGGTTCCGCAGCTTCGATTCGCTGTCGATGACGCCAACCAAACGGTCGAACACCGCCGGCGGTGGACCGTCGATCGACTCAAAAGCCACCGTAGAGCCGCCGCCACTGTTGGTGGTGGCCATCGCGAACGATCCACTCGCCGCCCCGCCACCGGCGCAGCCGCCGAGCGCGCATGCCACGACGAACAACGCTGCGGCGACGATCGCGCGCGGGGTTTTGAGGCCGGAGGCTGGGATGAGGTCCCTCATTGCCTCCTGCGATATCGTTAAAAAGCATTAAGGTCTAGGGCAGGCAAGCCACAGCGATGACAGGGCGCGATAACGGATCGGAATCTCGGAAATTTTCGTTTGAGTTGAAGCACTTCAGGCGGGAATCACGGTTCCAGCGCGATCGCGTGAACGTGGCGGCCGTAGTCCGGCTCTTTCCGATGCACCGAGCGGCGGTAGCTGTAGAAGCGCTCATCGGAATAAGTGTCGACGCCGATATCGTCGATCATCAGGACGCCGGCATTTTCCAGCCGCATCCGGATGTAGCCGGCGAGGTCGAACATCGAATGGCTCTCGCGGGTTGAGGGAATGAAGTAGGCGGCATTGCCGGCGTCGGCATCCAGGAAACGTTCGACGAATTCGCCGCCGACTTCATAGGAATGCTGCCGGATCAAGGGGCCGATCGCCGCCACCGTGCCGCTGCGGTCGGCGCCGAGTTTCTCCATTGCCTCCACGGTGGACTCGATAATGCCGGTCAGCGCGCCCTTCCAGCCGGCATGGGCGGCACCGATCACGCGGGCGGCGGGATCGACGAACAATATCGGTCCGCAATCGGCCGCGGTGACGCCGATCGCAAGGCCTTCGGTGCGGGTCACGAGCGCATCGGCGCGCGGCTTGTCGCCGGTCCAGGGCCCGGTCGCCACCACGGCATCCGGCGAATGGATCTGGTGCAGGCTGAGAAAGCGATCCGGTGCGACGCCCATCTGCTCGGCCATCCGCCGGCGATTTTCCGCGACATGGGCGGTGTCATCGTTCGAACCAAGGCCGCCATTGAGGCCTTCGTAGATTCCGCCGGACACGCCGCCCTCGCGGGTGAAGAAAGCGTGGCGCAGGCCTGGAATGGCCGACAGCAACGACGATCCGTAGGTCATGGCGCTTCCTCATCAGGAGACGCCGGCTCGTCGGACAGGCCCGCGACCGAGGTGAGATGCGGCTCTGTGATGGCGAGCACCTTGAACATCGAGCCCATGCCACCGCGGCCGCTATCGGTCAGCCGTTTCAGCGCGCTGGAAATATCGGCGGACACTTCCGGCGTGGTCTTGCCCATCAGAGTGACGGCGCGGGTCTCGATGCCGAGCCGCTTGAGGAAGTCGCCCTGCATCACCGGGCCGTGGGCGCGCGCGCCCACGTCTTCGGCGGCGCGCACCAGCGCCTGGAAGTCGACATGCGCTGTCACGTCGGCCTGGCCCGGATTCTTCAGGGGATCGGCGAAGCTGTGGCGGGCGATGGCCTGGAAGGTGTCGCCGGCGTCGCTGCGCAGATGGCCGTAATCGATGATCAGCGCCGCGCCGTCCTGGTCGCGCATGCGTGTGGCGATCTTCATGATCTCGGCATCGGGCCGCCATTCGAACACGGCGCCGACGGGGGCGGCGCGCAGCAGCGGCGGCAACAGCACCTCGAAGCGCGGCGTCGGCTCGTCGGCGGCCGCGAATACCAGCTTGCCGCCGTCGTCGATCTTGATCACGCGCTCGTGCCAGCCGGTCTCGCGCTTCACCACCTGATGGATCGGCAGCACGTCGAAATATTCGTTGGCGAAAATGACCGATGGCCCCTCGGGCACCTCATCGATGCTGTCGTGCCAGGCGATGTTGCGCACGCCGGACAGCGTCGCGCGCTGCTTTTCGCGCAGCACCGGATTGATCTCGACCAGGTGAATGTTGAGCGACTGATAAAGCGGCGGCAGCACCCGGAGCGCACGCAGCGCGTCCGCCATCATAGTGCCGCGGCCGGGTCCGAGTTCGATCAGCCGCAGCATCGGCGGCGAGCCGATCGCCTTCCAGACCGAGGCGGCCCACAATCCCAGCAATTCGCCGAACATCTGGCTCACTTCGGGGGCGGTGGTGAAATCGCCCTCGCGGCCGAGCGGATCCCGCGACACGTAGTAACCGTGCTCGGGATGCATCAGGCACAATTCCATGTAACGCCAGACCGGCATCGGGCCTGACGATTTGATCAGCTTCCTGATCTCGGATTGCAGCGGCGAATATTCGGTCACGGATTGCCTTGGTTATTGCTTAAATTGACTTCTGCAAATGCTCCGGCGCCTTGCGCCATGCTTTCACCACCAGGATGGCTCCGGCAATGATCATCGGTACCGACAACAGCATACCCATAGTCAGCCCGCCCCACAAAAATCCAAGCTGAGGGTCGGGCTCACGGAAGAATTCGCTTATAATACGTGCAAATGCGTAGATCGCGATGAAACTGCCGAGGATCAGGCCCGGCCGCTTCAAGGCGCCCATCCGGATCATGACCGCCAATATCGCAAACAGCAGGATGCCCTCGAGCGCCGCCTCATAAAGCTGGCTGGGATGCCGCGGCAGCGGCCCGCCATTGGGGAATACCATCCTCCAGGGCACGCTGGCATCCGCCTCCCGGCCCCACAACTCGCTGTTGATGAAGTTGGCGATCCGGCCCAGGAATAATCCGATCGGCCCGACCCCGGTGGTGATGTCGCCGAGCGAGAGGATCGGAATATCGTTTTTACGGCAGAACAGCATCACCGCCGCGACGCAGCCGAGGAAGCCGCCGTGAAACGACATGCCGCCCTTCCACAATTCGAAAATCTCGGCCGGGTGCTGCATGAAGAAGGCGGGATTGTAGAACAGCACGTAACCGGTGCGACCGCCGACGATGATGCCGATCGTGACCCAGAGGATGAAATCGTCGAGCTGCAGCAGCGTGATCGGCGCCGGCCCGCCCCATAATTTCTCGTTCTTGACCAGCGAGCGCGCATAAATCCATCCCAGCACGATGCCGCCGATATAGGCCAGCGCATACCAGCGGATCGCGATCGGCCCGATCGAAATCGCGATCGGATCGAATACCGGAAAGGCGATGGTCAGGAAGGGCATCGGGCTCACAGCGCTTTGGTGTAGACGGCATAGGCCACGCCGAAGATCGGCGGAGCGTCATAGGCTTTGACGAAATCCGAGCTTTGATAATCGCTGATTCGGACGTCAGTCATTGGAGCCTTGCATCGGAACCTTTGCGATCAGGTGGCGAGGTTGCGGCGATACAGCGCCAGCAGCCGCTCCCAATGCCGCTCCGCCGCGTCGCGGTGATACACCGGCCGCTTCGGGAAGGCGAAACCATGATGGGTGCCGGGATAGATTTCGACCTCGTTGTTCGATCCCTTCATGCCCTGCTTCAGCTTCTCGATGATTTCCGGCGGCGCGTAAACGTCGGTCTCGGCGCAACCGAAATAGAGTTCGGCTTTGGTCTTGCCAGCGGCAAGATGCGGGCTGTCCGGCTTATCCGTCGCCAGTTGCACGCCATACATCGAAGCCGCGGCTTTGACGCGATCGGGGAAATGCGTCGCGGCATTGATCGCGTATTGCCCGCTCATGCAGTAGCCGACGGTGCCGACAATCTTGGTGTTCGCGGCCTTCTGGCCGTCGGCATAGGCGAGCAGGGCCTCGGTGTCTTCCATGACAAGGGGAATGTTGAGCGAGTTCATCAGCTGGAACATCCGCTTGCGCTCCGGCGATTCTGGATCGGGATTGATCGGGCCCAGCTCCATGGCGCCGGAGCGGTAATACATGTTGGGCAGCATCACGTAATAGCCCGAGGTCGCGAGCCGCCGCGCCATGTCGCGCAGTTCCTCGCGGATCGCGGGCGCGTCCATGTAGAACAGGATCACCGGAAACGGTCCGCCGCGCTCGGGATGGGTGATGAAAGTCGTGGTCTTGCCGTCCTTGGTCGCAATATCGATTTGCTGGTCGATCATGGGCGTTTCTTTGTTTTCTGATTCTGGTTTTTCGAGGGTGGGCGCGCTGGATACGATTGCAAGGAAAGGCTGAGATGACAAGGCGAACGGCTATCACCTTGGCGTTGAACGTTACCCTTGAACCTGGTCCTTGGGATCGCCATTGTCTTGGTGCAAGCGGACCCCGTTGCAACGACCGGAGCGTTTTTGAGATGACCCAGACCAACAATCGGTTTTTCGACGAGATCGGCCGTCTGATGAACGACGCCGCCGGCGCCGCCCAGGGCGTCAAGCGCGAGGTCGATGCGGTCGTTCGCAACCAGGCCGAACGCTTCCTGCGCGACCTCGACCTCGTCAAGCGCGAGGAGTTCGACGCGGTCAAGGACATGGCCCGGCTGGCGCGCGAGGAAAACGAAGCGCTGAAGACCCGGATCGCCGCGTTGGAAGCCAAGCTTGGGGTTTCGCCACAGGGCAGTTGAGATAGACGGGTCGCCAGATCGCCCCTTTCCCCGGGAAGGGCAGGGGCAGAAAAATCCCTTCATTTCCTTGTCATTTCGCCCCTTTGGGGCTAGAAGGCGGCCACGTCTGCAGCCCCCGCACCCCTGGAGGCTTGCTGTAGGACGCTACCGGGCCGCGTTGCGGCCTTTAACTTTTAGAAAACAAGGACTTAGAACGATGGCGACCGTCAAGGAATTGAAGGCGACCGCACGTCCGCAGAGCGGCAAGGGGGCCGCCCGGGCAGAGCGTCGCGCCGGGAGAGTTCCCGGAGTGATCTACGGCAACAACCAGCCCCCCGTGACCATCTCGGTCGACGATGCCGAACTGCGCCAGCGCATTCTGGCCGGCCGGTTCCTCACCACGATTTACGACATCGACCTCGAGGGCAAGAAGCACCGCGTGATTCCGCGCGACTTCCACCTCGATCCGGTCCGTGACTTCCCGCTGCATGTCGACTTCATGCGGCTCGGCGAAGGCGCCACCATCCGCGTCAGCGTTCCCCTGCATGTGGTGAACGGCGAAACCTCGCCCGGCGTCAAGCGCGGCGGCACCGTCAACATCGTCACCCACACCATCGATCTCGAATGCTCGGTCGACAACATTCCGCAGTATGTCGAGGCCGATGCCGGCGCGCTGGAAATCAGCCACTCGCTGCATCTGTCCGACGTCAAGCTGCCCGCCGGCGTGAAGTCGCTGTCGCGTGAAGACGCGACGCTCGTGACCATCGTGCCGCCGTCCGGCTACGCCGAAGAACTGAAGGCGGCGGCTGCTGCGGCAGGTGGTGCTGCGGCTCCCGGCGCTCCGGCGGCGGCTGCTGCGCCTGCAGCGGGTGCTGCTCCGGCGGCTGGTGCGAAGGCACCTGCGGCTGGCGCCAAGGCACCGGCTGGTGCCAAGGCACCGGCTGGCGGCGACAAGAAGAAGTAAGCGGACGCGGGATGCCGCGTCATGCGCCTGTTTGTCGGCCTCGGTAATCCCGGCGCGAAGTACGCGAACAACCGGCACAATATCGGTTTCGCGGTCGTCGATGAAATTGCGCGGCGTCATGGTTTCGCACCATGGCGCCGCCGTTTTCAGGGCGAGACTTCGGAAGGCACGCTGGAGCGCGAACGCGTCGTCCTGCTCAAGCCGACGACTTACATGAACGAGTCCGGGCGCGCGGTGCAGGAAGCCGCGAACTTCTTCAAGCTCGGGGTCGGCGAAATCATCGTGTTTCAGGACGAACTCGAACTGCCGCCGGCGAAAGTTCGCGTCAAGGTCGGTGGCGGTATTGCCGGCCATAACGGGTTGCGCTCGATCTCCTCGCATATCGGTAACGACTATCGCCGGGTGCGGCTCGGGATCGGTCATCCCGGCGTCAAGGAACTGGTGCACAGCCACGTGCTGTCGGACTTCGCCAAGAGCGATCGGCCCTGGGTCGAGGCGCTGTGCGAGGCGGTCGCCGACAATGCCGGCCTGCTCACGGGCGACCGCGACTCGACGTTTCAGAACAAGGTGCATCTGGCGCTGCAGGCCAGGGGATTTTTTGACAAGGGCGATGACGGCGCTGCGTAACGCGCCGCCGATCGCCAGCAACGGACTTCAGGACACGCCATGGGATTCAAATGCGGTATCGTAGGCCTGCCCAACGTCGGCAAGTCGACGCTGTTCAACGCGCTGACCGAGACGGCAGCGGCGCAGGCGGCGAATTATCCGTTCTGCACCATCGAGCCGAATGTCGGCGAGGTGGCGGTGCCGGATCCCCGGCTCGACAAACTGTCTGAGGTCGCCAAGTCGGCGCAGATCATCCCGACGCGGCTGACCTTCGTCGACATCGCGGGCCTAGTGCGCGGCGCCTCGAAGGGCGAGGGCCTCGGCAACCAGTTCCTCGCCACCATCCGCGAGGTCGACGCGGTCGCGCATGTGGTGCGGTGTTTTGAAGATTCCGATATCACCCATGTCGAGGGCAAGATCGCACCACTGGCTGATATCGAGATCATCGAAACCGAATTGATGCTCGCCGATCTCGACAGCCTTGAAAAGCGCGTCGACAACCTCGCGAAGAAGGCCAAGGGCAACGACAAGGACGCCAAGGAAGCGCTCGACCTCGTCAACCGCGCGCTGGTGCTGCTGCGCGAGGGCAAGCCGGCGCGGTTCCTCGAACGCAAGCCGGAAGAAGAGCGTGCGTTCGGCATGCTGGGCCTGTTGACGTCGAAGCCGGTGCTCTATGTCTGCAACGTCGAGGAAGGCTCGGCCAAGGACGGCAACAGCTTTTCCAGGCAGGTGTTCGACCACGCCAAAAAAGAGGGCGCGGTCGCGGTGGCGATTTCGGCCAAGATCGAATCCGAGATCGCAACCCTGTCACGCGAGGAGCGCGCCGAGTTCCTCGATACGCTTGGTCTCGAAGAGGCCGGCCTCGACCGGCTGATCCGCGCCGGCTACCAGCTGCTCGACCTCATCACTTACTTTACCGTCGGGCCGAAAGAAGCCCGCGCCTGGACCATCAACCGCGGCACCAAGGGTCCTGCGGCGGCCGGCGTGATCCATACCGATTTCGAAAAGGGCTTTATCCGCGCCGAGACCATCGCCTATGCCGACTATGTCGCGCTGGGCGGCGAAGCCGGCGCGCGCGATGCCGGCAAGCTGCGGCTGGAAGGCAAGGAATACGTCGTCGCCGACGGCGACGTCATGCATTTCCGGTTCAATAATTGAGCTGCGCGCTTCGTAGCCCGGATGGAGCGGAGCGAAATCCGGGACTTTAGCCGCGGACGCATTCCCGGATTACGCTGCGCTCCATCCGGGCTACGATCTTCGGTATATTATCGCATCTGGCCCTGGTCGCGGATTGCGCCGAGATGCTCGTTGATGCGGAACACGATCAGGACGAATTCCGCGCCGATGCGCGTGAACACCACGCCGACCACGACGCTGGCGATCGATGCCAGCAGCTGGATGAATCCGCCGAACGGGCTGATCGCCATCGCGCCGAGACCTGCAAAAATGCCGGAGATGCCGAACAGCACGATCAATCCGATCACCAGCCAGTAGAACGTCTTGATGATCGTGGGCGTGATGAAGCGGTCCCACTGAAACAGGTCCTGGAAATCGAACATCGGTGGTTCTCCCGGCAAGTCGAAAGTGATTCGCGTCCAGCCTCGCTCCTGAGGGCACAGGGCCTAGCTCCGAATAAGGCCCCGAGCAAGCCGAGACGAGCACCGGCTGCAACGGTGTTCGCCCGTCGGGCACGAGCCATGCGGGTGGGCGGGTTGAGATTGCCGCAAATAACGGCCACAATCAGGCTCCCTCACCGTAAATATCCATCATGACAACGCTCACCTTCGAAGATTTCAAACCCGGCCATTTCGGCACGTTCGGACCGCGCCACGTCACGCGCGAGGAGATCATGGCTTACGCCGCCGAATACGACCCGCAGCCGATGCATCTGGATGAAGCGGCCGCGGCCAAGTCGATGCTGAAGGGCCTCTCCGGTTCGGGCTGGCACCTGTGCTCGATCATGATGCGGATGATGTTCGACGGCTTCATCGGCCGCACCGCGTCGATGGGCTCGCCGGGCGTCAACGAGATGCGCTGGCTCTCACCGCTGCGGCCCGGTGACGATCTGACGCTTGATATCGAGATCGCGGAAGCGCGGGTCTCGCGCAGCCGTCCCGAGACCGGCATCGTGACCTTCAAGGGCGTGGTCAAGAACGCCGCCGGCGTGACGCTGGGCGAAATGGTCTCGCCGATCATCGTGCGCTGTCGCGCCGATGCCGCGGAATAGGATTCGTCGATGCGCTTCTTTGAGGACATTGAAATCGGTTCGCGGCGTGAGCTGGGATCGTTCATTTTCACCGCCGAATTGATCAAGCAATTCGCCGCGCAGTTCGATCCGCAGGCGTTTCACCTCGACGAGGAGGCGGGACGCAACTCGCTGTTCGGTGGATTGGCCGCGTCGGGATGGCACGTCGGTTCGGTCTGCATGAAGCTGTTGGTCGCCGATGGCCAGCGCCTGACGCGAGAGGCGATCGCGCGCGGCGAGGAAGTCGCGATCTGGGGACCGTCGCCGGGCTTTCGCGAGTTGCGCTGGATCAAGCCGGTATTGGCCGGCGACACCATCAGCTTTTCGAGCGTCGTCGAAACCAAGCGTACATCGGACAAGCGTCTCGAGTGGGGCATCCTGCAGGCCCGCAACACCGGCACCAACCAGCGTGGTGAACTGGTGTACTCGTTTTTGGCGACCGCCTTCGTGCCGCGCCGGAACCCGGGTTCCTGAACCCGCCAAGCCCAACATGGTTAGCGATTTACCGTCTTGCGGCCGCGCAATTGAAGATTCGCGGGAACCAATTTTTTGCTAACACATTTTGAACTTTATCCCTGCCATATGAGACCTAGGGACAGTACCGAGGGCATGACCATGGCAGATCGCAGTCACCTGAAACTTGTCGGCTTTATTTTCGCGACCGTCACGCTGTGCGTGATGCTGACGACGGCCATGGTGGTGAAGGGTTATGCCGACGGCGGCTACACGCTGGAGAGCGCGTCGTCCGTCCAATAAGATTCAGTCTTTGCTAACCATAGCGCCGGATCGCATCGGCGCTTAAAACGGCCCATCTGTCCCGTCGCCGGATCAGCTGTTCCAGATCAGTGTCATCAGCACGACCGCAACCGTCAGCAGTCCGACGAACCGGACCATGAGCGTGCCCATGCCATGCACCGAATGCTGCAGCGGATGAGTGTTGTTTGGCTGACTGTTTTGCATCTCGTATCCTTGGAAGTTTGCCTAAGCTGGTAGCGGCACCCGTCCCTTGATCCCGACGCGCTGCTTATAAAGTTCAAGACAGTCATTTACCAAACGAAACCGCCGCCTTCCGTGAAAGAAGACGGCGGGTGTAGGATTTTTGCAACGGTCTTGAATCAGCGAAGATTTTGAATCAGCTGTTGCGGAGACCGTCGGCGGCGCGCTTCCACTGCGTGACGTTGTCGGCGATCATGCGCGTCGATTTCATCGCCGCCTGGCTGAGCTGCGCATAGCCGGAGATTTCGCGCTGAACGCGCTGGCCTTCGGCATGCAGGAGATCGCGCAGGCTCTCGAGTTCCGAAATCAGCTTCTCGATTTCGGCAAGCGAAGTTCCGGCGACGCGCTGGATCAGCGAGTTGACGTTGTTGACGGTGGCTTCCGCGCTGGCATCGAGCGGCGCCGTTTCCGGGCTCGCGACCGACGGACGGCGCAGGTAGGCAATGTCGTTGCGGACGAAGTCGCGGATCCCGGCCTCGACTTCCGAGACCGCAGCGAGATTGCTGTCGACCTCCTCGGTTGTTGCTTCAACTTGTTCGGATCGAATGGTAGCGTTCATCGGCTATTCCTCTGTTTCGCGATAAAGCGAGCGCGGACGTCCCCCGCACGACGAAGTGAACGGTCGCATCTGGACTGCCGATTTTGACCGCATCTAGGCCAATATGCGGCAATGGTCGATCATTCTGCTGCAATGGCAAAGGAAATCACAACGCTTACCAGCTGCGCTTGAAACCAGCGCTGAAACTCTTGTTGGCGACGCCGGAGGGGGTCTCGCCGACCGAGCCCGAGATGGTGACGCCATCGAACAGCTTTTGCTCGGCGCCGACCTTGCGCAGCCATTTGTCGTCCGCGGTCGAAAGCGTCTGGCCGGCCATGAAGCTGGTGCCGGTGTCGGCGATGCTCAGCCTGGCGGACTGGTCGGTTTCGTAGCTGCGGGTGGGATGACTGACGATGCCGGGCACCGGCACGATGCCCTGCTGGATCAGATTGTAGCCGTTCTGCAGCGTGAGCGAATATTGCTCGCTCAGCGGCAGCGATTTGCTCAAGGAGGTGCCGAGCTTGCTCTGGTCCGCCCCGGGATCGACACGGGCTTCCACCGAGGTCTTGTCCCAGATCGAGCCGACACCGGGTGCGGTGACCGCAGCCCAAGCGGTGCCGGATGATTGCGGCACGCTGCCGCCATTGGCGAGTTTTTCCGACAACAGTTCCTGGGCCGTCACCGTGCCTTGCCGGGCCACCGTCATGTCGGCGCCGATCCTTGTATCCCAGAACGGCGTCAGCGATTGCTTCACCGACACGGCGGAAGTGCCGTTGGCCCGCTGGTTCGCCGACCATGCCGTATCCGCGCTAACAGCGGCTTTCGACGCGGCGCGGCCCTTCGCGGCGGGCGCGTTCAGGGGCATGGCGTCGAGATCGAGCTGGCTCCAGTCGAGCTTGCTGACGTCGATATCCTTCATGATGTCGGGATCATTGATATCAGGCGCCGCGGCGGCTTCCTCCATGGGCTCGTCGGTATCTTCATCGGCGGGCGGCGTTTGTGCCGCCACCGCCAAAACCGCGGCCAGGCTGAAGCCGGCCACCAGCAACGGCAGCCTTGTCCAGCCGGATCGTGCCCGGCCAAATCGTGTCGTGGAAGTCATTACCCGCCCGCATTCCAAATCACGTGCAGAATGCGTTGGCGGTGGTGCGAAATTATGGCGAGGGCGCATTGGCGCGCCCTCGCACGCTCCGTCATGACCGGGCAACCGCGCCGAGCGCTGCTTCGCGGCTCGAACAAGCGCAAAGCGCATCTCGCGCGGTTGTCGCAGCCACGTCTCCAGGGGCTGGCGAAGAGGACGTGGGTCCCCGCGACCTCTAGCGCGAAGACGCGCTACTGCCCGGCCATGACGAAAGCGAATGGTCGGATTTTAGACCGCCATCCGCGGCAGATGGATGGGATAGCCCACGGTCTGCTCGACCAGGTCGAAAGTGTCGACCAGCACGCGCAGATTGGTCAGCTTGCCGGCCCTGAACTGCGCGAAATGCGCGATCCGCAGGCTGATCGGCTTGTTCGAATCCAGCGCGGTTAGCGAATAGCGCATCATCGAGGAGGCGGAATCCACTCCCAGCATGATCGACTCGCGGTCGAAGCGATGGACGCGGACGTTCTCGGCGACCTGGCGGATCACCTCGATCACGGCCGCCTTGCCCTTGCGGGAGCCGAAGAACGGAAACATGTCGATCGGGCCATAGATCGCCCAATCGACGTCCTCGTCGAGCAGGGCTTCGAGATCGGCGGGCTGGCGTTCATTGATTGCACGATGCAACGCGCGAGAAAAACGCCAGAGACTGTGCTCTGTCATTTGATTTGGTCCTTGAAGCTGATTTCAAACGGCAACGGCCCAGGGGGCGTCCGCATCGACGCCGTGCCAGTCGCTAAATTCATTCGTACACTAACAATAGGCGCAATTCGTCAAAATACAACTGACGTTTCTGCATTGCACAAATGCAGGATTTCCCTATTTTTTCCGCCGCAGGCGCCGTTTTTACCGCTCCTGGCGGCGCGCCGGCTGGCGTTCGATGGCGATTTCGGCGTCCTTGATCGCGATCATGCCGAACAGCAGCGCGCCCCCGATCGCGCCGATCGCGGCGCCCACGGGCATGAAGGTGAAGAACACCAGCATGCTGCTATAGCCTTCAAAACTCGTGGTTTTAAAGATTTCGACCCAGGCCAGCCCGGCCCCGATCCCCAGCGCTGCACCACCCAGCGCCCCTAATGCCAACCCAAGCAAAGCGAGCAACGCGATCTTCATATGTTCTTCTTGTCCGGAAAGAGCCTTGTGGTGTGTCATGGCCGCGGCTGCGAGGTTCAATGATCCCGGCGAAATAATCCGGAGGCGACGAAAGTCTATTCCGGCTTGTCGCCCTTCAGGATCGCGTTGACGTCACGCTCCAGCACCTGCTCGACCATGTCGAAAGTATCGATGATCTCGCGGATCTGGGCGATGCGGCCCTCGCGGAAAGTGTAAAATGCGGCGATGTCGAACTGCACCATCCGTTGGTTGCTGCGCTTGCGGAAGAACACCCGGATGTTCCCCGCCACTCTGTCGCCCTCGGCGACCAGGATCGGCACCTCGCAGCGCATCTCGGAATAGCGGGCGTGGACGGTGGTCCACATTTCCCGCATCGCCGCCGTGCCGCGGCGGTGGCCCATATGAGGCAGAAGGTCGACCGGCGCGTTGGCGATGAATTCGACGTCGTCGGTGCAGCGCGATAGCGCGCCCTCGATGTCGCCGGAATAATAAACGTCGAGTAAGTTCAGCACGCGCTGCCGATGCAGGTCCTCGGTCATCCAGTCTTTCCCCGTCGGTTTTGTTCCGGATCGCGCGGCCGGTCCCCCGGAAATACGCCATAGCCTCCGCAAAAGGAGGCACAAAGTCTGACGCCGCGAGTTCGAAAATGGTTCACGACCGCCGGGTGCATTCCTCGGATTTTCGCTTGGCCTGACCGGTACCGGCTCACGGCACAAACGGCACTTTACTTCGTCGCGCCCAGCCGTCATTGCGAGCCAACGGGGGGCGCATTCGCGCGACCCGTTGGCTCGCAATGACGGAAATAGCGATTAACGCTGATCAGGTCACGCACCGCCCCGGCTACAGCAGCGCGCTATGCGCTATCCCTGCGGCGTCACCTTGCGCGTGACGAGATCGATGATGAACTGGCCGCGCTTCTCGTAGCCTTCGGGCACATAGGCGTCGCCGCGCGAGAGCTTGCCGAAGGTTTGCTTCGGCTTGGGAAAACCCTTGCCGCAGGCCTTCTTGATCGTCGCCGCGTCGGCATAGCCGACCTTCACGGTCACCGTCTGCGGCCGCAGCCCGGCCTTGACGTCGGAGACCGCGAAATATTTCGGGCCTTCCTTGCAGGTGACGACATTGGCGCCATAGGCGCCGATGGAATCTTCCGCCGTCAGCAGGAAATCCGGTGAGATGGTGATGGCGCGGCTGTAGTCCTGGGTGAACACGAACTGCGCGACGCCGCCTTCGCGGATGCCCTGGCCGACATGGCCGGTGAGGCAGGCCAGCAGGTCCTGCCGCTCGCCCTTCAACGTAACGCAGTCGTTAACTTGTGAGCCCGGCTGGAAGCCTCTCAAAATGGTCTTGCCGTCGCTCTGCTCGAACACGACGGCGCCGCCACCATCGGTCGCGTGCGCTTCGCATCCGCTCTCGTAATTGATCACCAGCAGCGGATTGCCTGACGTAATGAACCCGCCGCTGTGGCGATCCGCGGTCAGCTTGACGTCGCAGCCGCGCTCGCCCGCATTCGGGTATCCCTTTGCCCGTGTGCAGGTCGATCCCTTGATGTTATCGGCGTCGCAAAACGTCGACAGCAGCGCACGGTTGGCATCGTCAGCGTGAGCCGCTGCGGATGCGAGAAGGCACGCGCCGCCAAAGGCCAGCGCTACGAGGGCATGGATCGGTTTCGGCATCGGCGGATCATGGGTTCAGGCGGCGGGAACAATCGTTCGCGTTTTACTTGGTCGGCGCAAGGTGCCGATACGTTCACGCCGGGAACGAGTGCGGCCGGTCCCGCGTTTCTCCTTCATGTAATGGAGAACCTGATGACGAAACCGCGCGAAAAAACCATCACGCCCGTTCCCGACGACAACCAAAGCCACAAGGGCCCCGGCAGCACGCCGAAGGTGCCGATCGACACCACCAAGGGCCATCGCGACGATGAGAAGAACAACATCCGCGAGCAGGGCGATCACGGCAATATGGTGCAGAACACCAGCAACAAGCGGTCGGGGTAAATTTCTCGCCGTCATTCCGGGGCGCGAAGCGAACCTCAGATGTGCAATCGCACATCGGGGAATCTCGAGATTCCCCGATGCGCAATTGCGCATCTGAGGTTCGATGCGTTGCATCGCCCCGGAATGACGGCTGAATGCGTGACGCCCGTCACGCCTTACTTCGGCGCACGCATTTAGGTTGGCGGCATCAACGTCCCCCATCGGGGACCCCAAGGAAACGCCGCCATGAACGCCATATCAGCACCGAAATCCAGCTCGCAGAACCGCCTCGAAGGTTTCGTTCTGACTGCGCTGTTCCAGGGATTCCCGACCTTCGCCGCCGCCGCGCTGATGCTCAAGCTCGTCGGCAGCCACGAAATCGTCGGCCAACGCTACGGCGCCGCGATCTTCGTCGTGCTGGCCGCGCTGTTCTACGCGTTGTTGACGCCGTGGCTTGGACGAAAATTCCCGAACCGGTTCAAGCATGGCTACGAGCCGCTGTTCTTCGACGCCAGCCTGTCCTTCATCGAAAAGATCGCACGCTGGCGCACCCAGCCGGTGACCTCGCTGCAACTGGTGACCAACGTGATGCTGCTGTCGCTGCTGGCGGTGGGGGTGGCGAGCGCGGGGTGAGGATTTCCGTCATTCCGGGGCGCGCGAAGCGCGAGCCCGGAATCCATAACCACGATCGGGAGTATGGATTCCGGACAGCTGCTGCGCAGCTTCCGGAGTGACGACTCTTAATCCGTTTCAACGGATGCAAGAAATTCTTCCGCCTTTACTCGCGTGGGGAAACGACCAAGCTCCTGATAATCGGGCTCGTGTTCGGCTGAACTCGGCGACCGAATTGCAATAAACTCCGAACCGTCCGGCGTAATAATTTCAGTCAGGTCCTCGCTATGGCACGGCGACATATGCCGCGCGCCACAGTGAGGGCAATCGTCGTCGCAAGTACACGACCACTCGTCGGTCCAGACGCGCGTACAGCGAGCACATCGATAGACATTGAGAAACCAAGCCATGTGGACGGTCTCCTAAGATCGTAAACGATAGTTTCCTCGCGAAACGAATTCTATAAATCCGCGATCACGCAAAAACTGAAGCTGCTGGCGTATTTTTGGCCGGACATTCTGGTTACCGGGATAGAGCTTTGCCAGCCGTTCCTCAAAAGAATAGACCTCATCGAGCGTGAATTCGCTTGTTCCGAGCGTCTCCACGCACTTCATGACATCGAGCAGCCAGCCTCGAGTCTCCAGCGATTGGTCTCTCAGGAACAGCGTTCTTTGCCATTCCTTAAGAACGGCGTCCTTCGGTTGAATGACTCCGCGTTTGACGATGTGAATCTTGCCCGCCTCCGGAACTTGGCTGAGCAAGATGTTCGATCCGATCCATCCGGCGCGCCGCGCGGTTACAGCGAGCGGCTTTCGCTCTTCGATAATGTCCCGGACAAAGAAGTGTTTGGGCACGATGAACAGATTGACGACCGCCAGCGATTGGAGATCGTAGTTCATCAGGAGAAGATTCGGATTGTTCTTTGAGGCAAGACGTTCGCACTTGGTCTTGAACGCGCCATCAACGACCCTCGTGCCGAATTTGCCCTTCTGGCTCTTGAGTTCGAACTCTTCGTTGCAGGACGGGCAAAAGAAATCGGCCAGCGGGCTGTTGTTGGGGAAGGGTGAAATCCTGGCGCTGCCGCAATGCGGGCAATACGCCCATGCGCGGACCCACGCCTCCGTCCATGCCTTGGCCTTCTGCGAGCCGCTGCTGTAGCTCGTTTGCGATTCGTCGAAGCCGAGTTTCATGGCGCTAGCCTAGCGAAACTCGTTTGAATTGCCAGCGCGGCTAACACCTACCTCTTCTTCCACCCGCCCCGATGCCCCGGTGCGCCGCCGCTCGATCGCGGCGACGGGCCGAATTCCGGCCCGGACTGGCGCGAGTCGGTGGGCTGGAAGATTTTGCTGCCGCCGCCCATGTCGGGCTTGCTCGGCTTGGCGCCGCTGGGACGGTACGGCAGGGACTCCGGGCCGTGCATTTCGTCGAGATGGGGTTTGTGGACTTTGGAGGCAGAGGCACTGCCGCTGCCGCTCACCCCACCCCGCGCGCCTGCGGCGCGCGACCCTCCCCCTCCAGGGGAGGGTGAAGGGGTGCGCATTCCGCCGCCGCGTTTCTTTGAGGCACTGGCCGGCAAGTTCGCCGCGTCGCCGTATTTCTTCGTCCCCGCGTAAGCACCCGCCTTCGCCGCGACACCGCGCTGCTTGATGGTGGGATCGTCGACCACCGCCAGTTCCGTGGCGCGGAGGCGTTTGACTTCGTCGCGCAATCTGGCGGCCTCCTCGAAATTCAAGTCGGCGGCGGCTTCGCGCATGCGGGTTTCGAGGTCGTTCAGCACGGTCTCGAAATTATGGCCGATAGAGATGACGTCGTCGGCCATGCCGCCGTCGCCGATTTCCACCAGCACATGGTCGCGCTCGTAGACGCTGTTCATGATGTCGCCGATGGATTTCTTGATGCTCTCCGGCGTGATGCCGTGCTCGGTGTTGTATTCGACCTGCTTCTCGCGGCGGCGGTCGGTCTCGGCGATGGCGCGCTCCATCGAGCCGGTCATCTGGTCGGCATAGAGGATCACCTTGCCGTCGACATTGCGCGCGGCGCGGCCGATGGTCTGGATCAGCGAGGTCTCGCTGCGCAAAAAACCTTCCTTGTCGGCATCGAGGATCGCGACCAGCGCACATTCGGGAATGTCGAGGCCTTCGCGCAGCAGGTTGATGCCGACCAGCGCATCGAACGCGCCGAGGCGCAAGTCTCTGATAATCTCGATGCGCTCGATGGTGTCGATATCGCTGTGCATGTAGCGCACGCGAATGCCCTGCTCATGCAGATATTCGGTGAGGTCTTCCGCCATGCGCTTGGTCAGCACCGTGATCAGCGAGCGATAACCGGCCTGGGCTGTGGCGCGGACTTCGCCGACGAGATCGTCGACCTGGGTGCGGGCGGGGCGGATGTTGACCGGCGGGTCGATCAGGCCGGTGGGGCGGATCACCTGTTCGACGAACACGCCGCCGCTCTCGTTCAGCTCCCAACCGCTTGGCGTTGCTGATACCGCGACCGATTGCGGGCGCATCATGTCCCATTCTTCGAAACGCAGCGGACGGTTGTCCATGCAGGAGGGCAGGCGGAAGCCGTATTCGGCCAGCGTCGCCTTGCGGCGGAAGTCGCCTTTGAACATGCCGCCGATCTGCGGCACCGTGACATGGCTTTCGTCGGCGAACACCAGCGCGTTGTCGGGGACATATTCGAACAGCGTCGGCGGCGGCTCGCCGGGGCGGCGTCCCGTGAGGTAGCGCGAATAGTTCTCGATGCCGGCGCAGCTGCCGGTCGCTTCCATCATTTCGAGATCGAACGTCGTCCGCTGCTCCAGCCGCTGCGCTTCCAGCAGTCGGCCCTGGTCGTGGAGCTGGTCGAGCCGCAGCTTCAATTCCGACTTGATCGACTTGATCGCCTGCACCAGCGTCGGCCGCGGCGTCACATAGTGCGAATTGGCGTAGATCTTGATGAATTCGAGCTCGTCCTGCTTGTGGCCGGTGAGCGGATCGAACTCCTCGATATTCTCCACGGTGTCGCCGAACAAATTCACGCGCCAGGCGCGGTCTTCATAGTGCGCCGGGAAGATGTCGATGACGTCGCCGCGAACACGAAAGGTGCCGCGGGTGAAATCGGCCTGGGTGCGCTTGTATTGCAGCGCCACGAGATCGGCGATCAATTGCCGCTGGTCGATGCGCTCGCCCTTCTTCAGCGCGAACGTCATCGCGGTATAGGTCTCGACCGAGCCGATACCGTAGATGCACGACACCGAGGCGACGATGATGACGTCGTCGCGCTCCAGCAGCGCGCGCGTCGCCGAATGGCGCATGCGGTCGATCTGCTCGTTGATCGACGAGTCCTTTTCTATGTAGGTATCGGTGCGCGGCACGTAGGCTTCGGGCTGGTAGTAGTCGTAATAGCTGACGAAATATTCCACCGCGTTGTCGGGGAAGAAACTCCTAAACTCGCCATAGAGCTGCGCCGCCAGCGTCTTGTTCGGCGCGAGAATAATGGCGGGGCGCTGCGTCGCCTCGATCACCTTGGCCATGGTGTAGGTCTTGCCGGAACCGGTGACACCGAGCAGCACCTGGGTGCGGTCATTGCGGCCGATGCCCTCGACCAATTCCTTGATCGCGGTGGGCTGGTCGCCCTTCGGCTCGTATTCGGACTTGATGACGAACGGCTGGCCGCCTTCGGATTTCTCCGGGCGCGGCGGGCGATGCGGCGTCCAGATTTTGACGCCGCCGTCCTCGCCCTTGAATTCGGGGCGGCCCTCGCGGATCAGATCTTCCAGCGCATCGGCGGTGGCCTGAACGCCGAGCGCCTCCATCTTGTTGCGCGGCGGCCGGGCTAGCGCGGCGAGGTCTTCCTCCTCGGTGGTGAAGCCGAATTGCTTGGCGAGTTCCGGGTCGAGCGTCGGAATGGTCGCCGAGGTGCCGTAATTGGCTTGAGGGGCTTCTTCCAGGCCGCGCCCAGCAGATGACTTGTCAGCAGATGGCAGCACGTCGCGCTTGGCAACCTCTTCCCCGGTTTCGCGCGTCGACGCCCGCGCGCGGTGCGCGGCGGCTTCGCCGCCGGCGCGGCGATCCCAGGAATTATCCGGCGGTGGCTGCAGCCCGGTGCCCGAGCCCATGCCGGCATCGCCGCGGTTGATCGCGGGATTGAGCAGTTCCGCCAGCGCGGGGCCGATCGGCTGCACGTCGGGCCTCGACGCCTTAGAACTTGGTGCCTTGGAATTCGGGGTTTTGCCGGGTTTCTTGGGGGAGTCGGGTTTCTTCGCCATGGCCGGAATATGGGGCTAATCGGCGCGCGAAAAAAGGGCAAAGCAGGTGCTGATTAGACGGTCTGTTCAGACCGTTCCACTGTCAGCGGATGTCAGCAGAATGTGCTGCATCAGGCGAAGACGTCGCTGGAATCTACAACCGCAGTGGTGGACGAGGTGCCCTTGACGATATCGAGATGAATCCCGCCGCATCGCGTGCAGCGCATGGTCCAGTATTCGGCGCCGGCCTTGCCGGGGATGATGCGGAGCACTGCCAGCGAAGCGCTGCATTGCGGGCAGTTCGACATCACCTGTCGGGAGGATGGCGTCGCCAGCCTGGATTCGGGTTGCGACATGAAAGCGGCCATTTTCAAACCAGTTGAGGCTAGGTCCGGTGTTCGGCCGAAGGCGATTGCCGGGCCGTCATGTAGCGCTGCCGGTTCTGGTCGATATGGGCTTTCGCATCTGCGATCGCCGCGTCCGGATCGGACCATGCAAAGCCGACTTCGAGCGTCGGAAACGACAAGCCATCGATGACGACCGGCGCGAGATCGGCTCGTTGAATCCTGGCGTGCCATTGCCCCCTCCCTGCTTCGAACGATTGAATTTCAAAGCCGCCGTAAATCATGGCGTGTCTCCCGGGATGATCCGGGCCGAGCAGACCATGATTTTGCAAAAACCGGTGTGAACCGGTTCACATCTCGCCGTATTTGTTCGGGTGGAGGACGGAACTCAGCGGCGGGCGGCGATATGATCGGCGAGGACGGCGGCGTCGTCGCCGACGCCGGACAGGAAGGCGGAATACAGTTTCGACAAATACGGCAGGCCGAGGAAGTAGAGTCCGGGCACGTCTGACATGCCATTGCGGTGAATGGGCTCGCCGCTGGGATCCCTGAGCGGAAGGTCGATCCAGCCGAAATCAACGCCGTAGCCGGTTGCCCAGATCGCCGTGTGGATGTCGGATTGGCCGAGGTCGAGCCGCCGGATCGGCTCGGTGACGCAAAGCGGATCGGCCAGCACTGCCCGGGCGGCGGGATCGTCAGGCAGATGGAGGCCGTGCCCTTCGACATGTGCGTCCAGCATGTCGAGGAAGGTCGCATAGTAGATATCGCCGTTTGCGACAGTCTCGGCGAGACCAGGGGCAATATCGAGCACGCCGTCGCGCGCCGCTTGCACCCTTCCCAGCAGCATGATGCCATCAGCGGCGAAGCGGCGGAAGTCGATGGTGTAGCCGCCGTAAGCGCCGGTGATCGAGGGATTGACCCGGATCGGCCCGCGTTGCTCCGCCGTCATGTCGAACAGGCCAAGTGCTGCGAACCACCACGTCAAATCCTGTCCGCGGTAACGTCGCGGCATGCGGGTGTGCTGGCCGACCGAGAGAAAAACGCGGCGGCCGGCGCGGTGCAGTTCCTCCGCGATCTGCGCCCCCGACGCACCGGCGCCGACCACCAGCACGGCGCCGGATGGAAGCTGGTCGGGATTCCGGTAGTTGACGGCATGGAGCTGGAACACCGGATGATCGCGCAACAGATCCGGCATCAGCGGGCGCTGATAGGGGCCGGTCGCGACGACGACGTTGTTGGCCTCGATGGTGCCATCCGCGGTCTCGGCCAAAAAACCGCCGCCGTCGTCGCGGCGTTTCAGACGCGTCACCTCGACGCCGCAGCGGATCGGCGGCGCCACGAACGCCGCAAACGCATCGATAAAGTTCACGATCTCGCCGGTCGTCGCAAAAGCGTCCGGCTCGGAGTGCGGAAAGGCAAAATCCGGTAGCCGCACCGACCAGTTCGGAAACTGAAACATGAGGCCGTCCCAGCGTTCGCTGCGCCAACGCTCGGCGATCCGCGCCCGCTCCAGCACCAGATGCGCGATGCCGCGTTGCTTCAGCCGGTAGCTCATCGCGAGCCCGGCCTGGCCGCCGCCGATCACCAGCGTGTCGATCGCTTCAGTTGGCATTGCGCGGGCCCTTGCGGCGCGTCGCAGGCTCCGCCGCCGATCGGATGATCCAGCGCCGGAACGCGGCAAAGTCGCGCTGGCCGGTGCGGAATTCGCGATAGACCAGGTACCAGCGCATGCCCTTGGGCACGCTCTGCGCAAACGGCGCCACCAGCCGTCCGGCGGCGAGGTCGTCGTCGATATAGGGGCGGATGCCCATCGCGATGCCGAGGCCGTCGACCGCGGCCTGCAGCGCCTGGCCATAGAACTGAAATTCCGGGCCGCGCGCGTTGACGCGGGCGACGCCGGCCGCCTTCAGCCAGGACGGCCAATCATCCGGCGAATGCGCGACGCGGAGCAACGTCGGCCCCTTCAAATCGCCGGGGCGCTTGAGAGCGCTGGCGAGCCGAGGCGAGCAGACCGGCAGCAGATCGGCGGCGAATAACGGCTCGGCGATCAGCCCGGGCCATTCGCCGTCGCCGAGCTGGATGCCGCAGCTCCAGTCGTCGCCGAACGGCGCCGCCGCACCGCCGGTGGTGATGCGGACATCGATATTGGGTTCTTCTTTGTAAAAATCCGCCAGCCGCGGAATCAGCCAGCGCATCGCAAAGGTCGGCCCGACGCCGATGGTCAGCACGCGCACGCTGGAGGGCGCGGTGACCTGTGCGGTCAGGCTCGCCAGCGCATCGAAGATCGGCGTCAGCCCGCTCTGATAGGCGCGCCCGGCCGCTGTGGTCACCAGGCGGTTGGCCTTGCGCTCGAACAGCGCGACGCCGAGCCGGTCCTCCAGCAGATGCACCATCCGGCTGATCGCCGCCGCCGAGACGTTGAGCTCGGTGCCTGCCGCCGCAAAGCTGCCGCTGCGCGCCGCGGCCTCGAATGCCTTGATGCCGTTGAGAAAGAGCAGCCGCCGCATTCGAACCAACCCTCAGGAAAACTTATGGCAGGGCAAGATAACTCAGTTTGCGCAGCAACGCCAAGCGCGGCAAAACTATAATTGGAGATTCCAATGACGCCGCTTCTGATCGCAGCACTTGGCCTATTGATGGTCGCGACAGCTTTCTTGTCGGGCCTGTTCGGCATGGCCGGCGGCATGATCCTGATCGGCGTGCTGCTCGCCCTGATGCCGCTGCCGACGGCGATGGTGCTGCACGCGATCACGCAGATGGCGTCCAATGGCTGGCGCGCCTTCCTGTGGCGCGCGCATATCCGCTGGCGGCCGGTGTTCGTGTATCTGATCGGCTGCGCGCTGGCGCTCGGCGTCTGGTCGCTGACGCGCTATGTGCCGGACAAGCCGATCGCGCTGCTGCTGCTCGGGATCACGCCGTTCATGGCGCGGCTGATGCCGACAAATTTGAAGCCGAATCCGGACAGTATCTGGCAGGGCAGTTTCTACGGCTTCATCTGCATGGGGCTGATGCTGATGACCGGCGTGTCCGGTCCGCTGATGGACACGTTCTTCCTCGGCGGCAAATTCGACCGCCGCGAGATCGTCGCGACCAAGGCGACCTGCCAGGTCGCGAGCCATCTCACCAAGCTGGTTTATTTCGGCGGCATCATCGACCAGGCCGCGACGCTCGATCCGGTGTTGGCGGCGGTGGCGATCGCGGCCTCGATACTCGGCACCACGCTGGCACGGCGCATTCTGGAAGCAATGAGCGATGCGCAGTTCCGCACCTGGGCGGGACGGCTGATCACGACCGTGGCCGGCTATTACATCCTCTATGGCGGCTGGCTGCTGGTCACGCGCTCCAGCGCGATGGCTTTCTAGTCTGGATTTTCGAAGGGAGCGGGACCGATGACCGAGACGTCAGATGCGCTGGTGCTCGATCTCGTCGAATGGGTGGCGCGCGAGCCAAGACTCTATTCCGAAGTGATCGAAACATGGCGCACCTCATGCCCGCGTTTGACGATCTGGGAAGACGCGGTCGACCGCGGCTATGTCGCGCGCCAGCCGACTGTCGAGGGGTTGCGCGTTGCGATCACCGAAGGCGGCGCAAAATTCCTGCGCGAGCACGGCCGCGCAACGGCCTAGGTTGCCGCCCCGGCGAGCTTGCCGACCCTGGAGAGCAGCCGCTTCAAAATCGGCGAATTGTTCGCCTTGTGATAGGCGATGACCAGATCGAGCGTGGGCACTTCTCCCTTCACCGGCCGGGTGGTGATCGAACCCGGCAGATACTGTTTTGTGTAAGCCGGCAGCAGCATCACCGCGCGCGTCGATGTGATCATCGATATCGCATGGACGACATTGTGCACTTCATGTTCCGGCTTGAGATCGATGCCGGCCCGGCTGAAATACTCCAGAACGACGCGGCGCACCGCGGGCGCGGCCTTGGACGGAAGATAGAAAGTCTCGTTCAGGATATCTTCCGGCGCGACCGCCGCTTGCGATGCCAGGCGATGGTCGCTCGGAAACACGAAAACCAACGGGTCCGTGCGCACGCGCCGTGAGGCCAACTCTCCCATGTGCTCTTCCGGCCGCATGAAAGCCGCGTCAAGTTTGCGCCTCATCAAGGCTTTGGCGAGCGCGGGGGAATAATCGCTCGACAGGCGGATGTCGATGCCGGGAAATTCGTCGCGTAGGACGCGGTCCACTTCGGGCAACAAACCGATTTCAACTCCCGACAGAAAGCCAAGGGCGAATGTCGGTTTCGCCGGCTGAGCTGCGCGCAGCGCGGCTTCCTTGGCTGCCTCCGCCTGAAGCAGCGCCATTCGTGCATGCTCCAGGAAGGCTTTGCCGGCCGGCGTCAGCTCGATCCCGTGCGCGCTACGCTGCATCAGCGAAACGCCGACTTCCTGTTCGAGATCGCGGATTTGCCGGCTGAGCGATGGCTGGGACGTGTGGAGCTTTTGCTCGGCGGCAACGGTCAAGCTGCCGGCATCGGCCACGGCGACGAAGTAGCGGAGATGCCGGAGCTCCATCACAATCTCCCATGTCTTGTAAGCATGGGCCCAGCTTACAAAGTCTTTTTCAGGGCTGCCAGCGATCTCTATAGCAAGCAGGCATCGTATGCGGGGTCTGCCTGGCAGACAGAGCGTGTCGCGGTACCGATGTCATGCGCAACGGCCAATAGCGCCCTTCAAAGGCCTGAGGCCGGCGCGTCGATCCCTATTGGAGTGTGCGCATGCGTAAAACCATCAGAGCGTCGCTGTTGTTGCTTCTGGCGACGACGGGCGGAGCCGCGGCACAGTCTCCCGGCAATCAATCGAAGGCAAGCGGCATGGAAGCGGACGTCACGAAGATCAAGCAAGCGATGCTCGGAAACTGGGAGAGCATCGCGCCGGAGGTGCGGCCGAGCAAGAACCCGGACGGCTCGCTCAAACCGTTCTATCTCAAGCGTGCCTTCAAATACTTGCCGTCCGATCGCTTCGAGCTCGATATCGTCAACTCGGCCGACCCCTATGGTGCCGTACCGCTGGCGCGGATCAAGATCGGCGGCCACATGATGTGGCAGGGCGCCCATCCGATCGCGCCCGGCGCGCAGAAGGTCGATTTCATTGCCGATGAGAGCTACGAGGTGACGCCGCTCGTGGCGGGATTTGCCGATTTGCTCAACAAAGTCGCGTCCGCAGGATACGCCCCCTGGGCCGTCAACGCGCCCCAGAGTGTGTTCGGAAAAACCTTCGCTCCCTTCGCGCTCAAGGAAGGAACGAATTTCATGGAGTACGACCTCGTCTATCTCAGGGGCGACCTGCTATTCTGGGGCGCCCGCAACATCGACGGCCGTGGTTTTGACACCGAGCAGAACCGCCCCACCAATTTGCAGATTCCGATGGTCCGGAAATAACCTCGGGCCCGCGACGTGATTTGATCTCTTGAGCGAGGTGCTTTCGTGGCCGAAATCCCTTCGCAATCCGGCAGAACGGCCGTTGTCACGGGAGCTACGGGCGGTCTCGGTTACGAGACGGCCCTGGCGCTGGCCAAGGCCGGTGCGGAGGTCATTCTGACCGGTCGTGACGATCAAAAGGGACAGTCGGCAATCGAGAAGATCAGCCGCGAAGTGACGTCAGCCAGGCTGAGCTTCGAACATCTCGATCTGGCCAGCCTGGCGTCTGTCGCCGACTTCGCACAGCAGATGCACGCCCGGCCGTCCCTTGATCTGCTGATCAACAATGCGGGGGTGATGGCGCTGCCCCGCCGGCAAACCACGGCGGATGGCTTTGAGATGCAGTTTGGCACAAACCATCTCGGTCATTTCGCCCTGACGGCTCGGCTGATGCCGCTGCTGCGCCGGGCAAGCGGACCAAGGGTTGTCAGCGTCAGCAGCCTGGCGCACCGAACCGGGTTCGTCGATTTCGCCGATCTGCAGGGCGCGCGCCTGTACGCGCCATGGAAGGCGTATGGGCAATCGAAGCTCGCGACGTTGATGTTTGCGCTCGAACTGCAACGCCGGAGCGACGCGGCAGGCTGGAACCTGATCAGTAACGCCGCCCATCCCGGATTTTCCCGAACCGGCCTGTTCGCGAGCGGTCCGGGCGGTTTGATTTCTCTAGCGACCGATTTTGCGGCTCCGTTCTTAGGTCAATCGGCGGCGGACGGCGCCCGACCGATCCTGTTCGCGGCAACGAGTCCAAACGCAAAACCGGGCGCCTATTACGGACCCGGAGGAATGGGCGAACTGCGCGGGGCGCCGGCACCCGCGCTGATCATGCCACAGGCGCGCGACGCGGCCGCGGCCGCGAGGCTCTGGGATGTTTCCGGGGAGCTTACGGGTACGTCGTTCGATTAGCGGGCCGGCAGGTGCAACTGCCCGCAATCGTCTCGAAGAGGAGAAATACCATGGCCGAGCAAGGCAAACCCGGCAGCAATGATCGCCACGTCCAAACCGTCCTGAACGCGTTTGATACGCTCTTCAACAAGCGCGACTACGCTTCCGCTGAGCGCTTCTGGTCTCCGCGTTACATCCAGCACAGCGCACATACTCCGCCCGGCCGTGACGGGCTCTTCGACCTGGTCAAGACGCTGCCCGCGACGCTGCGCTACGAGAATCACATTGCGGCGGCGACTGGTGATTTCGTCATTCTCCATGGACGGTTCAGCGGTCTCGGGCCAACGCCCGCGTGGGTCGTCGCTGACATCGTGCGAATCGAGGATGGCGTGCTTGCGGAGCACTGGGACGTCATCCAGGACGAGGCCACGCGCGAGCAATCGCGTAGCGGTCTGCCGATGTTCGGCGACAAGTTCCCGGCCTGATCACTGGCCGGACGCGACAGCGGAGAAATGCGCCGAGCCCAAACTCTGGTTTGGTATTGATCTCTCGTGCAATGCGAACAAGCGGGCAGCACCGAGCCTGCCAGCGCACCTATCATCACATTCGCGCGCGGGGCGCCAATTGCATTGACTTCGCGGTGCGACCTGCCACATTCATGCACTCGCATCCTTTTGCGTTGCATGGTGATCTCTCAGCAGGACTCGCCCCATGATCGACCTTCATTACTGGACCACGCCGAACGGCCACAAGATAACGATGTTCCTCGAAGAGACCGGGCTGAAGTACAAGATTTTCCCGGTGCAGATCGGCAAAGGCGAACAGTTCAAGCCGGAGTTTTTGGCGATCTCGCCGAACAACCGCATTCCGGCGATGGTGGATCACGAACCGAAGGGCGGCGGCAAACCGATCTCGGTGTTCGAGTCCGGCGCGATGCTTTTGTATCTGGCGGAGAAGACTGGAAAGTTCCTGCCCGCCGATCTCTACGGTCGCTATGAGGCGATCCAGTGGACGTTCTGGCAGATGGGCGGGCTCGGGCCGATGGCCGGCCAGAACCACCATTTCCGCAACTACGCCCAGGAAAAAATCAAATACGCCATCGACCGTTACGTGAACGAGACCAACCGTCTCTATGGCGTGCTCAACAAGCGCCTGGCCGATCGCGAATTCATCGCCGGCGATTACTCGATCGCCGACATGGCGAGCTATCCCTGGATCGTGCCCCACAAGAACCAGGAACAGAACATCGATGACTTCCCGCATCTGAAGCGCTGGCTGGAGACCATCCGCGCACGCCCCGCGACCGAGAGCGCCTATGTGCTGGCCAAAGAGGTCAATCCGAATTTCGGCCAGCCGGTCAACCGCACCGAGGAAGAACGAAGGATATTGTTCGGGCAGACGGCGTCAGTGGTGCGGTAGACTCCGCTGTCATCATCCGCGAAAGCGGATGATCCAGTATTCACAGGCGGTCAAGGTTCACACGACCGCCGCAGCGTACTGGATGCCCCGCCTGCGCGGGGCATGACAAGAGTGGGAGGAGCGCTTACGCTGCTCGTACTGGCTACGATGAGCGGCGCATGAACCCGCCGCGCTGATGCAGAAGTTCCACCACTGCTCCGAGATCAGGCACCACCGCCGCGCATCGTGCGCGCGACTCGTCCGTGGCTGGCACCATGTCCGGCACCATGAGCGTGATCGCGCCCGCGGCATGCGCAGCCGTCACGCCATGATTGGAATCCTCCACGGCGACGCAGAATTCCGGGCTCAGATCGAACCTCGATGCCGCCAGCAGATACAGATCGGGGCTCGGCTTGCCGCGGGTGACGTCGTCGCGGGTGAGGATGGTGTCGAAACGGTCGCGGATGCCGGCCAGCGTCAGGTGGGCTTCCGCCGTGGGCCGCGATGCCGAGGTCACGATCGCGATCGGGCATTCGGCTCTCCGCAGCGCATCGAGCAGTTCGACGGCGCCTCGCTTCAACGGCAGGCCCACTCCAAGAATTTCGTCCCGCCGCGTGATGAAGGCCTTGTTGATGTCAGCCAACGGAAAGCTCTCGCCGTAGCGGGCCTGGAGCATGACTTCGCAGTCCGGACCGGGCAGGCCGACCATCGTGTGACAGAGCGTCTCGACATCGGTGTAGCCGAACGCGCCGAGCGCGGTGACCATGCTGTCGAAGTACACCCGCTCGGTGTCGAGCAGCGTTCCATCCATGTCGAGCAGGACCGCCCGGACGTCCCATTTTTCAATCATGGTGTGCCGGTCATGTCGCGGCCGCGCTGGCGGCGCGTGCCGCCGCTTTGCGCAGGCAATCCGGACACAGGCAATCGCCGCCATCTGATGGCATCGGCATGCGAAAGCCCTCTTCCATGCACCAGCACTGCCCGGACAGGTTGCAATCGAATTCGGCGCCGCAACCGGCGCAGGCGAGACGTCGCGAGGGGAGATTTTCTGACCGATTTGTCATGAAACGGGCTGATTTCTGGCCGGGTTTTAATGCGGGGTTCATCTCGAAAGGCGTTATGCTTCGCTGCAAATCATATACCGGGGAAGTGCTGAGGGAAATCCGATGGCCCGCGATTCGCAAGCCGCGCTGGTAGCGCTTCATCGGTTCGGTTTAGGCGCGCGCGGCGGCGCGTCCGGCGATTTCGTCAACGCGGCCTCCGATCCCCGCGGTTTCGTCAAGGCGGAAATGAGCCGGCCGAGCGGCGGCTTGCTCGAGGTTCCCGGCCTGCTGTCGACGTCGGCGCTGGGCAAAGCGGTCTTCGACTATCAGTTCGAGATCCAGCAGGCGCGTGACGCCGCTGCCAAATCAACAGCCAAGCCGTCCCCGCCATCCGTCGCGACCGAGGGACCCCAAGCGCCGATGGATGCGAAAGGGCAACAGCGAAACTTGTCGCTCAACAGCATCGCCATGGACATCGCGGCGAAGGAGCCGCCGGCGAAACCGCCGCAAAATGCCAATGCGTCGATGACCAGTCCTTCAGTGGTATCACCGGAGACGATGCAGCCCGCCGCGCCAAAGCCGCCGCCGCAACCGCTCGACATCATCCAGAAGACGTTTCGCGCCGAGGCCTTGGCGCGGTTGCAGCGCGGCATCATCGCCGATTGCGGGTTCACCGAGCGGCTTGTCGTGTTCTGGTCCAATCATTTCTGTATCTCCGCCAACAAGGGCGGCGTAGCGCGGATGTGGGCGGGCTCGTTCGAGCGTGAGGCGATCAGGCCGCACGTGCTCGGACGCTTAGGCGACATGCTCAAGGCGGTCGAGCAGCATCCGGCGATGCTGTTCTTTCTCGACAACCAGCAATCGCTGGGTCCGGATTCGCGCGCCGGGCAGAACCGAAAGCGCGGGCTGAACGAAAATCTCGCGCGCGAAATTCTCGAACTGCATACGCTCGGCGTCGACGGCGGCTACACGCAGGATGACGTGACGTCGCTGGCGAATGTCATCACGGGATGGACCTATGCCGGACGGCAGGGCCAGCTCGGCGCGCCCGGCACCTTCGTGTTCAACGCCAATGCGCACCAGCCCGGCGCGCAGCGCGTGATGGGCAAGATCTACGAGTCCAGTGGCGTCGAGCAGGGCGAGTCGGTGCTGGCAGATATCGCGCGTCATCCCTCGACCGCGAAATTCGTCGCCACCAAATTCGTCCGTCACTTCGTCGCGGACGATCCGCCGCCCGCGCTGGTGGCGCGGCTGGCTGATGTGTTCGTCAAGTCCGATGGCGATCTCAAGGCGCTGGCGACCGCGCTGCTCGATTCCGACGAGGCCTGGAAGGCGCCGCTGACCAAAGTGCGCAGCCCTTACGAATTCCTCGTCGCGGCCGGTCGGCTGCTGGCGCAAATTCCAAGCGAGCCCAACCGCTATCTGAGCGGTCTCAGCGCGCTGGGCCAGCCATTATGGTCGCCCGCCGGCCCGAACGGTTTCCCTGACAGTAACGCGGTGTGGGCGGCACCGGAGGGGATGAAACTGCGGCTCGATATCTCGGCACAGATCGCCTCGCGCCTTGCCGAGGGTATCGATCCGCGCGACCTGCTCGAACTCGTCGCCGCGGATGCGGCGTCGGTGGAAACGCGGCACGCCGTCGAGCGCGCCGAATCGCGGCAGCAGGCGCTGGCGCTGCTGTTGATGTCGCCGGAATTCCAGAGGAGATGACGCCAATGGAAACGAAAACGACAATGGATTGCTGCGAAAGCCTGACGTCGTCGGCCACCTCTCGCCGTGCCGTGTTGCTCGGCGGCGCATCGTTTGCGGCATGGGCTTATTTGCCGAAATTTGCGCGCGCCGCCGATGGCCGCGATCCGCGGCTGGTCGTCGTCATCCTGCGCGGCGCACTGGATGGGCTCGCTACCGTCGCACCGATCGGCGATCCTGACTATGCCGGCCTGCACGGCTCGATCGCGCTGACGTCGAGCGGACCCAACGCGGCGCTGATGCTGGATTCATTCTTCGCGCTGCATCCGGCGATGCCCGAGTTTGCGCGGATGTACCGCGAGAGGAAGGCCGCGGTGATTCATGCGGTCGCGACCTCCTATCGCGAGCGTTCGCATTTCGACGGGCAGGACGTGCTTGAAAGCGGCTTTGCCGGTCCGGGCCGGGTGCAATCCGGCTGGCTGAACCGCGCGCTGGAATCCTTGCCGAAGGGCGAACGGGTGATGAGCGCGCTCGCCGTGGGCCCGACCACGCCGCTGGTGCTACGCGGTGCCGCGCCGACCGTCGGCTGGACCCCGGTGGCGCTGCCGCAAGCCGCCGAGGATACCGCGATGCGTCTCGTCGAACTCTATCGCCAGCGCGATCCGGCGCTGGCCAGCGCGTTGACGCAAGGGCTCGCGCTCGACAAGGCCGCGCAAGGCGACGACATGAAGCCGAAGCCGGGCACCAATGGCGCCGCCGCGATGCGGCTGGTGGCGCGCGGCGCCGCCAAGCTGATGGCGGCCGACGACGGTCCGCGGATCGGCGCGCTCGCCTTCGACGGCTGGGATACCCATGCCAATGAGGGCGGCCCGGTCGGCCGTCTGGCGCAACTCTTGGGGGGACTCGACGGCGCGCTCGCCGAATTCGAAAGCGGACTGGGCGCGCGCTGGCGCGACACCGTCGTGGTCGTCGTCACTGAATTCGGCCGCACCGCGCGCATCAACGGCACCGAAGGTACCGATCACGGCACCGGCACGGTCGCATTGCTGGCGGGCGGCGCGGTGAAAGGCGGCCGGGTGATTTCGGATTGGCCGGGCCTGAAGCCCGCCAACCTCTACCAGGCCCGCGACCTCGCCCCCACCACGGATCTGCGCGCCATCATGAAAGGCGTGCTGAAAGATCAGTTCGGCCTGGCCGAGCGGGTGCTGGCGGAGAGCGTGTTTCCGGATAGCGCACCGGTGAAGCCGATGAAGGGACTGGTGGGGTGATGTGAAAACAATGGTGTCGTCCCGGCGAAGGCCGGGACCCATACGCCGCGGCGCACATTGTTGGAAAAGGAAGATAACGACCAGCACGTAAAGCAATTATCGCTGGTGGTTATGGGTCCCGGCCCCCCGTGCGCAATTGCGCACTAGGCCGGGACGACATCTTGGGTCTTTCAGAAAACGCTTACTTCGTAATCCCGTCGATCTCCGCAATCTCCTCCGCGCTCAACACCCAGCCGATCGCTTTTACGTTCTGCTCGACCTGTTCGACGCGGGTGGCGCCGGCGATGACGCTGGAGACTTGCGGGCGCGAGGCGAGCCAGGAGAAGGCGAGTTCCAGCATGGTGTGGCCGCTCTTTTCGGTGAAGGCCTGCAGCTTGTCGACGATGTCTTCATTGCGCGGCGTGACGTAGCGGTCGCGCAGCCGCGGCATCTTGCCGAAACGCGTATCGCCGGGCGCAGCTTCGCCCTTCTTGTATTTTCCGGTCAGCAGTCCGCTTGCGAGCGGGAAGAACGGTAGCAAACCGAGCTTGTATTCCGCTGCTGCCGGCAACAAATCCTTTTCGATGTCACGCATCACGAGGCTGTATTCATCCTGGCAGGAGACGAAGCGACTGACGTTCATCTGCCGTGCGACCATTTCGGCTTCGGCGATGCGCCACGCCGGAAAATTCGAATTGCCGATGTAACGCACCTTGCCCTGGCGGACGAGATCGTCGAGCGCGCGCATGGTTTCCTCGATCGGCGTTAGCGGATCGAAATCATGCTGCTGGTAGAGATCGACGTAGTCGGTCTTCAGCCGCGTCAGGCTGGCCTCGACCGCGGACATGATGTAGCGGCGCGAGGCGCCCTGCTTGGTGCCGTCTTCGGCCATCGGCTTGGAATATTTCGTCGCCAGCACGATGTCCTTGCGGCGATCGCCCAGCACGGCCCCGAGCACGTTCTCCGAGCCACCCATGTTGGAATAGATGTCCGCGGTGTCGAACAGGGTGATGCCGAGGTCGATCGCCTTGTGGATCACCTTGCGCGAGGCTTCGAGGTCGATGCGCTGGCCGAAATTGTTGCAGCCGAGGCCGACGGCGGAAACGCGCAGGCCGGAGCCGCCGAGATTGCGAATTTGCATGGGAGATCCTGTGGGGGTGGGCGCGAGGAGGCCGCATTGTGGCCCGTGCACCCCTGGCCCCGCAAGGTGCGGTCCTACCGCGCGCGGCATGCCTGAGCAGCAGTTCCTGCGTAGCTCGGCACAAAAAAGCGCGGCCCCGGTCAGACGCGGCGACTGACGGGGGCCGCTTGGGGCGCGTGATCTGAGACGGGGGGCCTGATCATACGCAGGTGCAACCTAGCCGGGCTTTGTTACGCCCGGGTGACATCAGGATTTATCCACAGGTCATGCCTACAAGCTCAGACGTCATCGCCCGGCTTGCCGCCTTCGCTATAGCTTCGCCTCCGCGGGGATGACGATTTGTGTGCTGAAACTCAGTTGCGTCAGAACATCTTGCGATAGACGACGATGCCGGTCTTCTCCGCCACCTTGTCGTAAAGCTGCATCGCGGTGTGATTGGTGTTGTACGTGAACCAGTACACCCGCGGCGACCCGGCCAGATTCGCCTGTTCGTAGACGCCGTTGATCAGCGCGCGGCCGACGCCTTTGCCGCGCGCGGCTTGGCTGGTGAAGAGATCCTGCAGATAGATCGTCGGATCGATCGCGGTGGTTGAGCGGTGAAACAAATAATGCGCCAGCCCGAGCAGTTCGCCGTCGCGCTCGGCGACCAGCGCATGCATCGGCTCATAGGCGTCGAAGAAGCGCGCCCATGTCATCGCCGTGATGGCGGGATCCAGCGCGGTCGGTCCGGTCCGCTCGTAGAACGCGTTGTAGCCGTCCCACAGAGGAAGCCATTTCGCGTAATCCGCGCGGGTGACAAAGCGAATCGATACGTCGCCGGGCATGTTTGATTTCCGTGTTCGGGGAAGGAGCGGCGTCGTCGACGCGCTGACGGGATGAGGTCAGCCTACAGTCGCCACCGTAAAGGATCAATCGCGCGGAGCGCACGCATGCAGGGTCGCCGGCTGCTATTCCGCCGCGCGCAAATGCCGGGCGAGGCTGCGTTCGCCGCCGCCGCGCAGCGAGCGGTAGTAGTCGGCGCTATCAGGATCGTCGGTGTGACGGACGAGATCGGTGACCGGCGTATAGCTCAGCATGCGCCCGCCATCAGGCAGCGCGGTGCAGGAAAAGCGCAGCACCTGGCCGTCGGCGAGGTTGATGTTGATCGGGGTGGAATCGCCGGCGCGCATCTTCTCGGTACGCTCAGCGATAAAGTGGCTCAGTTCATCCTCCGGCAGTTCGTACGCGCCGGTATCGCGGCCATGATACATCAGCGCGATGAAGGGTGGCTTGGCGTCGGCCTGTTCGTCGGACAGCGAGAAATAATCGCGGAAGGCGCGGTTGATGAATTCCGCGCGGGTGTCGGAATCCAGGAGCACGATGCCGATATCGACCTGGTCGAGGGCTGCCGACAGCCGCATCGCGGTGGCGTGATGCTTCTGCTCCCAGGCAAAGGCGTCGATCCATTTTTGTCTGAGCAGCCCGGTGATGATGGCGGTGCCGACCGCGGTCGCCGCCAGCAGTAGCATGCGCATCAGATCGGACATGTCGTAGCCGGGCATGGCGCGGTGATTGAGGAAGAACAGCGCCGAGGACACGACGGCTATGGCGACGCTGATCAGCCCGGAGGCGAGGCCGCTGATCGAGCTGGCGAGCGCGACGATGCAGACGAACAGTGGTGCGGGGTTGGGCACGGCAATGACATTCTGGTCGACAAAGAAGGCGATCAAGGCCGTCGCTGTCGTCAGTACCGGACCGGAGATGGCGCGCCAGTCGAACTGCATGTCCGTTCTCGTTGCCTTCCCAAAGCGTCGATTGAGGCCGTTCTTTGCGGCCGCTCTCGTTGCGTCCGAGATTAAGGCGCGGAGTGTGACGGATGTTTCAGGTTGCGGCGGTTTATCTTTTTCTGTCCTTAAGGTGGGCTTGAGCTGACATGCCGAGCTTTCGCGTTTTTGAATTCAAATGATATTCAAAGGCCGTGGAACCGGGTTAAGCGCCCGGTTGTTGGAGCGTTTTCCAGCTAAGTGGACACCGGTTCGCGGCAAGAAAACGCGTCAAATCAAGAATCTACCGTTCGAAATTCACATGAGGACATGATGCCGACCGTCTCCCCGCAGATCCTGCCGATCCTGATGCTGTTTGCTTCCAACGTCTTCATGACCTTCGCCTGGTACGGCCATCTCAAATTCAAGGAAAGCTCGCTGCCGCTCGTCGTCGTCGCGAGCTGGGGGATCGCCTTTTTCGAATACTGGCTGGCGGTGCCGGCCAACCGGTGGGGCAGCGCGGTGTATTCGGCAGCCCAGCTCAAGACCATGCAGGAGGTGATCACGCTGGTCGTGTTTGCCGGATTCTCGACACTGTACCTGAAGGAGCCGCTGGCATGGAATCACGCCCTGGGTTTTCTCTTGATCGCAGCCGGGGCGTTTTTGATTTTTCATAAATGGGGCTGAACTTATTAGCCGCCGGTGATCGAGCGGTAATGGTCGAGCAGGCTCTTGCCGGAATCGTAGATGATATTGGCGATCCGCCAGTCATCGCCGGGGCCGATGACGTGAACGAGAATCCCGTGCCGCTCGCCGCGGTGCTCGATCTCGGCGCGGACGGTAGCTGGTCCCATCTCAGTGTCCCGTTCACGCGTTCACAGGCATGGTCATTTTGAAGAAGGCGCCACCCGCAAGATCCGCCCGGCGGAGCTGTCGGTGAGCAGCCACAGCGCGCCGTCCGGGCCTTGCCGCACGTCGCGAATCCGCTCGTGCAGGTTCTGCAGCAGGCGCTCTTCGCCAGTCACAGCATTGCCGTTCAGCGACAGCCGCACCAGCATGGTGCCGGCCAGCGCGCCGGTGAACAGACTGCCGGACCATTTGGGAAACAGCTTTCCGGTATAGAACAGCATGCCGGATGGCGCGATCGACGGCACCCAGTATTTGACAGGTTGCTCCATGCCATCTTTGGCCGTGGTCTCGTGGATTTTCGCGCCGCTGTAATCGATGCCATAGCCGATCACCGGCCAGCCGTAATTTTTGCCCTTGCCGATGATGTTGACCTCGTCGCCGCCGCGCGGGCCGTGTTCGGTTTCCCAGACTTCGCCCGATGCCGGATTGATCGCTAGGCCCTGGCCGTTGCGGTGGCCGTAACTCCAGATTTCAGGCTTGGCGCCGGCGCGGCCGATGAACGGGTTGCCGGCGGGTGCCGATCCATCCGGCGCGATCCGGATCAGCTTGCCGAGGTGATTGCCGAGCTCCTGCGCCTGATCGCGATAGGTAAAATGTTCGCCCAGCGTCACGAACAGATTGCCGTCGTCGGCCTGCACGATCCGGCAGCCATTGTGATTTCCCGATGACAGCGGCCCTTCCTGGCGGAAGATAATCTTGGTTTCGTCGAGGCGGCCGGTGCCGTCGTTCAGTTTGGCGCGCGCGACCGCGGTGCGTCCGCCGCCGCTGGTCCGCTCGGCGAAGCAGAAATAGATCGTCCTGTTTTGCGCATAGGATTTGTCGAGGATGACATCGAGCAGGCCGCCCTGACCGGAGGACCACACGTCGGGCACGCCCTTGAGCGGTGGCGACAGCTGTCCTTCCGCGGACACGATGCGCATGCGGCCCGGCCGTTCCGTCACCAACATCCGGCCATCGGGCAGGAACGCCAGCGACCATGGATTGACCAGGCCGCGCGCGAAGGTGCGCACTTCGAGGCCACCCGCGGACGACGGGAACTCCGTCTCTTCGCCGCGCGTGCCGGTGGCAATCACCAACGTCGCGGTCAGCAGGATCGCTGCCGTCAGCGCCGCGGTCACGAGTCCGACAGGTGTCTTCATCATCGTCCGCCTGCGATGCTAATCACCGCGCGTTGCGTTTGGAAAAGATGCAAACAGAAAATGCCGGGATCACGCCGGGATCGGCAATGCCATGGACACCTTGATCGAGAGCACCATCAGCGTGACCACAAGGCACAGCGACAGCGCACCGATCGCCAGCGAGGCGGCAATGGCGTTGGTCAGTCGGGAAGACGCGACTGGCGCAGGGCGGCTGATGAAGCCGGCCGTGCCGGGCGACCGTATCATGGTCTAAATCCTTCAAGACGCGGACGAATCACCCGCGACGTCAGGCACGCTCGCAATCGTGGCCGGCAACATTGCGGCGCGCGACCACCAAAAATGGCGAAATCACGGCAATCCCTAACGTTATTCCCGCTGTCCTTAACCTTTGGGCGCCTTTTCAAGCGAACGTGAAGGGCCTGCCGTGCTTCAGGCCCCGGCGGCGATGCTGGCGGGGTCCTCGACCTCGGTGACCGGCTGCCAGTCCATGGTCACGAAGCCGGGGGTCTGTTCGACCCGCCGCAGCCAGGCGCGGATCGCGGGGAACGTCGCGAGGTCGAAGTCGCAGCGGTCGGCGACATGGGTGTAGCCGTACAGCGCGATGTCGGCGACGGTGATCTGGCCGGCGGCGAAATAGGCCCGGGTCTTGAGATGGTTTTCCATCACCTGGAGCGCGGCATAGCCACGCTCCATCCAGTCTTCCAGCGCATGGGTCTGCAGGTCGCGTCCGCCCTTGACCAGCGACAGCCAGAAATAGGCGGCACCGAGATTGGGCTCCAGCGCGTGCTGTTCGAAGAACATCCACTGCAGCGCTTCGGCGCGCTCGACCCGCGATTCCGGCGCCAGCGAGGTGCCGCCGGCGACATACCAGAGGATGGCGTTGGACTCGGCGAGGTAGCGGCCCTCGGCGACTTCCAGCAGTGGCACCTGTCCGCTCGGGTTCTTCGCCAGAAAATCCGGCGTGCGGCTTTCGCCGCGCAGGATGTCGACTTCGATCGCGCAATACGGCGCGTTGAGCAGCGACAGCGCAAGGCGGACCTTGTAGCTGTTGCCGGAGCGCTGCATCGAATAGAGCTTGTACATCGTTTCGGATTTCATTCGATCGGGTGTGGCCGCAAGTGTGGGTCGCAAGTGTGGATGCAAGTCTGGACGTAAGGCGCGCGGATCGCCGCAACGCGGTTAAACAATGATGCCGTTACGGTTGCGTCGCAAGACCCGCACAATGGAAAAAGTCGAAAACCTCTACCGCACTGCACGCGTACAGAATGCTGTGCCTCGACACCTGCATCACGTGGTCGAGATTTGTGATCAAAACGCTTCAAGCTTTCGCGATGGAGAAGTGCTGCTGGCCCGGATTCCGAATCGTCGCACGATGGTTCGACGTCGGGTCCGAATTGACCTCGGAGCAATCCATCGCGGCAAGGCTGACGGCGTCGGAGGGCCGGGGCAGAATGGCTTACCCGGCGTGGCCTGCGAGGGGTCCATCAGCCAGCCGGTCGCCTCGCCAGATATGAGTCATTTCAGCGCAGAATTTTCCCAAATATTGCGTCGATTGCGTCTGCGTCCCTTAAAATTCTGATCTTTCGGGCCAAGCTTCTTGCGATGCAGCGCGCCGCGCTTTAGGGTGCGCCGATCCCAACATTTGGAATCGCGGATCATTCCCGAAACGGGCACTTCGGTGTGCCCAGCCATGCCATTCCAGGAGATGATGATGCCTTTTCTGTCCGCTGCGCTCGACCGTGTGAAGCCGTCCGCGACCATCGCGGTCACGGATAAAGCACGCGCGCTGAAAGCGGCAGGCCGCAACGTCATCGGCCTTGGCGCGGGCGAGCCCGATTTCGACACGCCTGCCAACATCAAGCTGGCGGCGATCCACGCCATCGAAGCCGGCAAGACCAAGTACACCGCGGTCGATGGCATTCCCGAGCTGAAGGAGGCGATCATCGCCAAGTTCCAGCGCGAGAACGGCCTGACCTACAAGCCGAACCAGATCATCATCGGCACCGGCGGCAAGCAGGTGCTGTACAACGCGCTGATGGCTACCATCAATCCCGGCGACGAGGTCATCATCCCCGCGCCCTATTGGGTCAGCTATCCCGAGATGGTGGCGCTGGCCGGCGGCGTGCCGGTGTCCATCGTCTGCACGGCGGAGCATGGCTTCAAGCTGCAGCCCGACGCGCTGGAAAAGGCGATCACGCCGAAGACCAAATGGATCATCCTGTGCTCGCCCTCGAACCCGACCGGCGCGGCTTACTCGCGAGCTGAGTTGCAGGCGATCACCGACGTGCTGGTGAAGCATCCGAATGTCTGGGTGATGACCGACGACATGTACGAGCACCTGGTCTATGACGACTTCGTGTTCACGACGCCGGCGCAGATCGAGCCGAAATTGTACGACCGCACGCTGACGGTGAACGGCGTGTCGAAGGCTTATTGCATGACCGGCTGGCGGATCGGCTATGCCGGCGGCCCCGCCGAGCTGATCAAGGCGATGGCGACGATCCAGTCGCAGTCGACCTCGAACCCGTCGTCGATTTCGCAGTGGGCGTCGGTCGAGGCGCTCAACGGTCCGCAGGATTTCATCCCCGCGAACAACAAGGTCTTCAAGGAACGCCGCGATCTCGTGGTGGCGATGCTGAACCAGGCCAAGGGCATCGAATGCCCGCGGCCCGAGGGCGCGTTCTACGTCTATCCGTCCTGCGCCGGCACCATCGGCAAGACCTCGCCGTCCGGCAAGGTGATCGCGAACGACGAGGACTTCGTCACTGAACTGCTGGAGACCGAAGGCGTCGCCGTCGTGCAGGGTTCGGCATTCGGTCTCGGACCGGCGTTCCGGATTTCCTACGCCACCAAGACCTCCGATCTCGAAGACGCCTGCAAACGCATCCAGCGCTTTTGCGGCAATCTGAGATAACGCGTTTCAAGCGGAACCTGTCGCGCAGTGATGCGGGATGGGTTCCACTTCGTGACTCACCAAACGCGTCGGAAAAAAGGCGTGTCAAATCACATCACGCTTCAGGCGTTTGATGTTTTGAAGTCTTCTTTTGGAAGCGCCATGTTTTGGACACGGCGCTTCCTTCCTGTCCCCCGCACATTGAATCATCAAGCGGGGACGACATATGCTTTTCTCGAAACGCCTTACGACCTTCGGCATCGCCATCGCGGCGCTGATCACGCCGATCGCCGGCGCGGACGCAGCTCCGCCGGTGCGCGCCGGTATCCTGCAATGCCAGGGCGGCCAGAATGTCGGCTATGTCGTCGGCTCCGTGACCAGCCTCGAATGCGTGTTCAAGAGCGAAGGCCGCCGGCCCGAGCCCTACATTGCCACCGTGCGCCGCTACGGCCTCGATCTCGGCATCACCGGCCAGACGCAATTGGCCTGGGCGGTGAATGCGCCGAACAGCCGGGTGAGCCGTGGCGATCTCGCCGGCAGCTACGGCGGCGTCGGCGCCAACGCATCTGTTGGTATCGGCGGCGGCGGCAATTTCCTGGTCGGCGGTCCGGCCAATACGTATACGCTGCAGCCGATCAGCTTGCAGGGCCAGACCGGACTGAACGTCACCGCTGGTATTGCCGATATCCAGCTGGAGCCGTTTCGCGGCTATGGCGGTCCGCGCCGCCACAGCCACCGGCATCGCCGCGGCTGAAGATAAATTTTAATGAAAGAGGCCCGCAACTGCGGGCCTTTTTTTTGGCGCGACACCCACCGTCATTCCGGGGCGCGAAGCGAACCCGGAATCTCGAGATTCCCCGATGCGCAATTGCGCATCTGAGGTTCGTGCTTCGCACGCCCCGGAATGACAGGCTAATCTGGAACCGTCATGGTTGTTGTGCCATAGAGAGGGCACGCGCCCTTGGCTCGCGCTTTTCTTGCTTCTCTGCCCGCATCACAATCGTTTCAGCCGGAGATTTCTTCATGCGCCGCTTTCGCCTTCTTGCCGCTGCCACCATCACTATGCTGGCCGCTTCGATCGCCGGCGCCTATGCACAGCAGGCGGTACAGCGGGTGCAGGTCGGCATTCTCGAATGCCGCGGCGGCGCCAGCGTCGGGCTCATCGTCGGTTCCGTCACCAATCTCGGTTGTGTATTGCGCGCCGACGGCCTGCCGGAAGACCGTTACATCGCCACCATTCGTAAAGTCGGCCTCGATCTCGGCATCACCCAGGAATCCGCATTGGCCTGGGGCGTGTTTGCGCCGTCGGCGCAGCTCGGGCCGGGCGGCCTCTCCGGTAATTATGTCGGCGCACAGGGCAGCGCCACGCTCGGCGTCGGCGTTGGCGGCAACGTGCTGGTCGGCGGCTCCGCCAATTCGATCGCGCTGCAGCCGCTGAGCTTGCAGGGCCAGGTCGGCGTCAGCATCGCCGCCGGATTGGAAAGCCTGGAGCTTCGGCCGGGACGTTAGTTCTCCGCGTCATTGCGACCCGTTGGCTCGCAATGACGGTACCCGGCCGCGCCTTGTCGGTCGCGCCGCACCGCAGCGAAATTTTTCTGACTTGCCAAATCGCACGCGCGGGCGGAGCATCTGATCCGCCGACCCAATCATGGGCCGAGCTCCAAACAAGGAGGCGGCAATGGGACAAGACGTCAGAAGTCCCCCAGGCACTAAGGAATCGGGTCCACGGTGCATTGCGCTGGTGGGCCCTTTCCAGAGCGGTAAAACCACACTTCTTGAAGCCATATTGGCGCGCACAGGCGCCATCCACCGAGCCGGCAGCGTCGATGCCGGAACTTCGGTCGGCGATTCCAGCCCCGAGGCGCGGACCCACAAGATGGGCGTCGGCCTCAGCGCGGCCACCACCAGTTTCATGGGCGACAGCTACACTTTTATCGATTGTCCCGGCTCGATCGAGTTCGCGCACGACATGCGCGCCGCGCTGCCGGCGGTCGATGCCGCGATCGTGGTCTGCGAGGCGGATGAAAAGAAGCTGCCGCAACTGCAGATCATCCTGCGCGAGCTCGAGGAGATGGGCATTCCGCGCTTTTTGTTTTTGAACAAGATCGACAAGGCCAACAAGCGCATCCGCGAAACGCTGGCGACATTGCAGCCGGCCTCGCGCGTGCCATTGGTATTGCGGCAGATTCCGATCTGGAACGGCGAGTTGATCGAAGGTTTCGTCGATCTCGCGCTGGAACGCGCCTTCGTCTATCGCGAACACAAGCCTTCCGAAGTAATCACGCTCGACGGCGGCAATCTCGACCGCGAGAAGGAAGCGCGCTTCTCGATGCTGGAGAAACTCGCCGATCACGACGACACGTTGATGGAGCAGTTGCTGGAAGATATCCAGCCGCCGCGCGATGCGGTGTTCGACGATCTCGCCCGCGAACTGCGCGAAGGCCTGATCTGCCCGGTATTGCTGGGCGCCGCGACACGCGAAAACGGCGTGCTGCGGCTGATGAAGGCGCTGCGGCATGAAGCGCCCGGCGTTGCCGAGACTGCCAAGCGCCTTGCTGTGTCTTCGCCCAAGGATGCGCTGGGCTATGTGTTCAAGACCCTGCATCAGCCGCACGGCGGCAAGCTGTCGCTGGTGCGGCTGCTCGCCGGGCACCTCGATGATGGTGCGACGCTGCAATCTTCCTCCGGCGAAGCGGGCAGGGTCTCCGGCATCCTCGCGGTCAGCGGCGGACACGACAGCAAGCGGCCGGCCGCGGAGGCCGGTGAAACCGTGGCGCTCGGCAAGCTGGATGCGATCAAGACCGGCGACACGCTTTCGAGCGGCAAGACTGCGCCGGCCTCGCTCGCGCGCGTCGGACCGACGCCGCCGGTGCTGGCGATGTCGCTGGCGGCAAATGACCGCAAGGACGACGTCAAGCTCGGCCAGGCGCTGCTCCGGCTGAACGAGGAAGATCCGTCGCTGTCGATGATCCACAACACCCAGACCCACGACATCGTGTTGTGGGGGCAGGGCGAGATGCATCTGCGTGTCGCGCTCGAGCGCCTCAAGGATCGCTTCGGCGTCAACGTCAAATCGAACACGCCCGCGATCGGCTATCAGGAGACGATCCGCAAATCGATGACGCAGCGCGGCCGTCACAAGAAGCAATCCGGCGGCCACGGCCAGTTCGGCGACGTGGTGCTGGAAATCAAGCCGATGCCGCGTGGCTCCGGTTTCGAATTCCACGAAAAGGTCGTCGGCGGTGCGGTGCCGCGCAACTATATTGGTGCGGTGGAAGAGGGCGTGGTCGACAGCCTCACGCGCGGGCCGCTCGGTTTTCCCGTCATCGATCTCCATGTCACCTTGACGGACGGCTCCTATCACAGCGTCGATTCCTCCGATCTCGCGTTCCGCACCGCGGCGCGGCTCGGCATGAGCGAGGCGCTGCCGCAGTGCCAGCCGGTGCTGCTGGAGCCGATCCATTTGGTGGAGATCGTCTGTCCGACCGAAGCGACGGCGAAAGTCAACGCCATCCTGTCGGCACGGCGCGGCCAGATCCTCGGCTTCGACACCCGCGAGGCCTGGGCCGGTTGGGACTGCGTCCGCGCCACCATGCCGGAGGCCGAGATCGGTGACCTGATCGTGGAGTTGCGATCCGCCACCGCCGGCGCCGGCGGCTTCACTCGGCAGTTCGACCGCATGGCCGAAGTCACCGGCCGCGCCGCCGACCAGATTATCGCCGCGCATCGGGTCGCGGCGTGATTTTTTGACGTTCGTCATTCCGGGGCGCGCGAAAGCGCGAACCCCAGGTGCGCAATTGCGCACCTGGGGGCTGGTCCTTGGGACCATCCCGGAATGACGAAGCCGTTGACGCGCGCTCCCAAGCAAACCGGATCATCGCCGCCGCCACCGCTCCCCGGCATTGACACCGCCGCCGGCTTGGTCGATTTGACTGCCATGACAAGTGGAACCAGACCTCCCGCCGCGTGCCTGATCGGATGGCCGGCCGCGCATTCGCGCTCGCCGCTGATCCATCATTACTGGCTGCGGACGCTGGGCATCGAAGGCGGCTACGTCATCGAGGCGGTGCCGCCGGACGAGTTTCAGGATTTCGTCTTTCGGCTGTCGTTGCGTGGTTTCGTCGGCGCCAACGTCACCATTCCGCACAAGGAGCAGGCGCTGGCGCTGTCGAAGCCGGATGACCGCGCCCGGGCGGTCGGCGCCGCCAACACGCTGTGGTACGCCGACGGCGAGCTGTGCTCGACCAACACCGATGTCGAAGGCTTCATCAACAATCTCGACGCCTGCGCGCCTGGATGGGATCGTGCCGAGGATGCGCTGGTGCTGGGCGCCGGCGGCTCGGCGCGTGCCGTGCTGTTCGGGCTGCTCGAACGCGGCATCAAGCGCGTGCATCTGGCCAACCGGACCACCGAGCGCGCGCGGGCGCTGGCGGATCAATTCGGCGCGTGCGTGTTGCCGGTGGAATGGGATGCAGTGAGTGAATTGCTGCCGCGCGCGGGGCTGCTGGTGAACACGACCTCGCTCGGCATGCATGGCCAGCCGGCGCTGGAACTCGATGTCGCGCGCCTGCCGCAGAATGCCGTGGTCACCGATCTCGTTTACGTGCCGCTGGAAACGCCGTTGCTAACAGCCGCACGCGAACGCGGATTACAAACCGCCGATGGGCTCGGCATGCTGCTGCACCAGGCGGTGCGCGGGTTTGAACTATGGTTCGGGCAGCGCCCGCAAGTGACATCAGAACTTCGTGCGATCGTCGAGGCCGATCTCAAGAAAGTTTGAGCGGGAATATCGTTGCGGAATTGGGGTCAATGGTTAGGTGGCGCCTACCGGAGATCGCTCATGCCCAAGAATCTGTCCGAGAATCTGTCCAAGAATCAGTCCAAGAATCAGTCCAAGCATCGTTCCACACTCATTCGTCCCCTGTTCGCCGTCGCGATGGTGGCAGCGTCCACGATCTACGCGATTGCCCAGCAGCCGCCCACGCAAACGCGGGTTCGCGGCACCATCGAAGGCGTCGAGGGCGACGTGCTTGCCGTCAAGTCACGCGGCGGCGAGGATTTCAGGCTGCGCATGACCGGCGATATGCGGGTGGTCGGCATTGCCAGGATATCGCTGGCGGATATCAAGGTCGGCTCTTTCATCGGCACCACCACGGTGCCCGGACCTGATGGCGCCAATAACGCGGTCGAGGTGCACGTATTTCCGGAGGAGATGCGTGGCACCGGAGAAGGATCGCGGCCGTTCGACCTGCGCCCGAACAGCACCATGACCAATGCGACGGTGGATCAGTCCGTGGTCGGCAATGACGGTCACACGCTGTTGATCAAATACAAGGACGGCGAGAAGAAGGTTTTGGTCTCGGCGGAGACGCCGGTCGTGACCTATGTCCCTGCCGACAAATCCGAGTTGAAAGCCGGCGCCAAGGTGATCGCGGCTATGAAAAAGCTGCCCGACGGCTCGTTCGAGACCAACCGCGTCAGTGTCGGCCGCGACGGCCTGACGCCACCGATGTGATGCGAAGCGAAGTCGCTGATGGAATAGGCACTCCTTTCCGGTGTTCGCGTTGATGGGACGCTCAGAGACACTAAGAGGGGTACCGCCATGCGGAATACGCCACGCCTGCTCGCTGCTTCGCTTGCCTTTGCCACCCTGTTCGGGGCGGCGGCATGGGCGCAACAACCGCCGACGCCGACGGTCCGGATCCGCGGCGCTATCGAAGCCGTTGACGGCGCCATGCTGTCGATCAAGACACGCGAAGGTACCGATTTGAAAGTCCGCACCACAGACAATGTGGCGGTGTTCGGCGTCGCCAAGACCGAGCTGTCGGAGATCAAGGAAGGCTCCTACATTGGCGTCACCGCGATGCCGGAGCCGGATGGCACCCAGCGGGCCGTCGCCGTTCATATTTTTCCGGAAAACCAGCGCGGCGCCGCCGAAGGTTTCCGGCCCTGGGATGCGCGGGCGAATTCGACCATGACCAACGCCACCGTCGCGCAGACGGTGAAGGGCACCGACGGCCAGAACATTTTGGTCAAATACAAGGACGGCGAAAAGAAAGTCGTGGTGCCGCCGGATACGCCGATCGTCACCTTCGTCGCCGGCGACAAGTCCGAACTGAAGCCGGGCGCCAAGATCATCATCTTCGGCGCGGCGAAAAAGGAAGACGGCACCCTGGAAGCCGCCCGCGTCAATGTCGGCCGCGACGGGATCACGCCGCCGATGTGAACTGTGAGGCGCGAACCTCTCAACGAGTCGTCCCGGCCTTGAGCCGGGACCCATACTCCGCGGCCGTAGTAATTGAGGGAAGGTGTCTAACGCTTTGCCCAAATGAGAGGACACGGCGTATGGGTCCCGGCTCAAGGCCGGGACGACGACGGATTTTTTCTTGTAGCTAAATCGCCAGCACGCGATCGTCGATCTCCGCGATGGTGTTGACGCCGCACAAGCCCATCGTCACCAATAATTCGTTGCGGATCAGGTCGAGCGCCTTCGCCACGCCGGCCTCGCCGCCGGGCGCCAAGATCATCATCTTCGGCGCGGCGAAGAAGGAAGACGGCACCCTGGAAGCCGCCCGCGTCAATGTCGGCCGCAACGGGATCACGCCGCCGATGTGAGGCTGTGAGGCACAGGCCTCTCAACGAGTCGTCCCGGCCTTGAGCCGGGACCCATACTCCGCGGCCGTAGTAATTGAGGGAAGGTGTCTAACGCTTTGCCCAAATGAGAGGACACGGCGTATGGGTCCCGGCTCAAGGCCGGGACGAGTGCGTCCGTGAGGACGCTTTGACTGAACGGTGTAAGTCCGTTCTGGAGTTGGTCGCAACTCCACAATCGAAGGAAACTGCGTCGC
>Ga0307517_10000858_pt1 | contig 51951 bp, 47 predicted proteins | sample 23_EM_MG_FD_194515 | JGI IMG/M metagenome (GOLD analysis project Ga0307517, IMG submission 194515) | Populus trichocarpa ectomycorrhiza microbial communities from riparian zone in the Pacific Northwest, United States - 23_EM | ecosystem: Host-associated > Plants > Roots > Unclassified | place... | reverse complement strand
CCGTGCCTTTGGCGCATACGGATGTCAGCCTTGCCGTGCTCAATGCCGGCAAGCACGTGCATTCGGAAAAGCCGCTCGGCATCAACGTGGCCGAAGCGCGCAAGGTGATGGATCTCGCGGCGCAAAAGGATCTCCGCGTCGGCTGTGCCCCGGACACCTTCCTCGGCGGCGGCCACCAGACCGCGCGAAAGCTGATCGACGATGGTGCAATCGGCACGCCGGTCGCCGGCACCGCCTTCTTCATGTGCCCGGGCCATGAGCGATGGCATCCGGCGCCGGGCTTCTATTACCTGCGCGGCGGCGGACCCATGCTGGACATGGGCCCCTATTACATCACCGATCTCGTGCAGCTCCTTGGTCCCGTCGCCAGTCTGACGGGGTCGACCGCGCGGCCGAAGTCCGAACGGCTGGTGACGAGCGAGCCGATGAACGGGACGCTGATCCCGGTTGAAGTGTCGACCCATGTGGCCGGCATGTTGGAATTCGAGAGCGGCGCCGTGGTGTCGATCGCGATGAGCTTCGATGTGCCAAAGCACCGGCACACGCCGATCGAGATCTATGGTGACAAGGGCGCGATCCTGGTGCCGGATCCGAACCGCTTCGGCGGCGAGGTCCAGGTGGCGAAAGCCGGCGGCGAATGGGAAGCGATGCCGCTGACCCATGGGCATGTCGAGGGCGAATTCCGCTCGATCGGCGTCGCCGACATGGCGACGGCGATCGTCACCGATCGGCCGCATCGCGCCAGCGGGGCGCTCGCCCTCCATGTGCTCGAGGTCATGGAGGCGTTCCAGACTTCCGCCGACGAAGGCCGGCGCGTCAAGATCGAAAGCCGCGTCGAGCGGCCGGCGATGATGCCGGCCGGGCGTGACACCGGACAAATCGACTGAAGGACAATGACAATGCGCAAGGCGATGATCGTATGGGGTGGCTGGCCGGGACATGATCCCGATCTGTGTGCCTCGATGATACGGGGCTGGCTGAACAAGGAAGGCTTTGAGGTCCGGATCGAGACCTCGACGGCGGCATTCGCCGATCCTGCGATCCATGACCTGTCGCTGATCATCCCGATCTACACGATGTCGAAGATCGAAAAGCCGGAAGCGCTCAATCTCTGCGCCGCCGTACGCAGCGGCGTCGGCCTCGCCGGCCATCACGGCGGCATGTGCGACGCGTTCCGCGAGTCGGTCGACTATCAGTTCCTGTGCGGCGGCCAGTGGGTCGCACATCCCGGCAACATCATCGACTACAAGGTCGACTTGACGAAGCCGGACGATCCGGTCATGCAGGGGCTGAAGAGTTTCGAGCACCGCTCCGAGCAATATTACATGCATGTCGACCCGGCTAACGACGTGTTGGCGACCACGACCTTCACCGGCGAGCACGCCCCCTGGATCGAAGGCGTCGTGATGCCGGTGGTCTGGAAGAAGCGCTATGGCGAGGGTCGGGTGTTTTACTCCTCGCTCGGCCACCGCGCCTACGAACTCGACGTGCCGGAGATCAGGACGATGATGATCCGCGGCATGTTGTGGGCGGCGCGTTGACGGGGGGCGGCGAAACCGGTTTCGCCGGACGAGCGACGCTGGAAGACGTCGCGCGCATGGCAGGGGTTTCGCTGGCGACCGTCGATCGCGTCGTCAACCGGCGCGAGGGGGTGCGCGAAAAGACCATCGCGCGGGTCGAGGCGGCGGTGGCGCGGCTCGGTTACCGTGCCGACCCAGCGGCGACGCGGCTGGCGCGCAACCAGAGTTTTCGCTTGGCGTTCATCCTGCCAACCGGCAGCAACAGCTTCATGATGAACCTGACCGAACAGGTCAAGCGCACCGCGGACTGGCTGGCCGGCCAGCGGGCCTTCGCCGACATCCTTCATGTCGACGTGTTCGATCCGGACGCATTGGCGAGCGCGTTGGAGCTGCTCTCGCCTACCTATCATGGCATCGCCACCGTCGCGCTCGATCACCCGCGGGTGCGTGCCGCGATCGACGATCTCGCCGCGCGCAATGTTGCGGTCGTGACGCTGGTATCTGATGCGCCGAGCTCGCGCCGCATCCACTATGTCGGGATCGACAACCCGGCCGCAGGCCGTACCGCGGCGACGCTGATGGGGCGCTTCTTGTCCGGGCGCAAGGGCACCGTCGGCGTCATCGCCGGGTCATTGTCGTTGCGCGACCATGCCGAACGCCAGTTCGGATTCCATCAGATCCTCTCGAGCGAGTATCCCGATCTTGCCGTACTGCCGGCGCTTGAGGGGCGCGATGACAGCGAATGCACGCGGGTGCTGACGGCCGAGCTGCTGAAACGGCATCCCGACCTGCTCGGCATCTACAACGCCGGCGCCGGCAACAGGGGCATCGCCGCGGCGTTGGAGCAATCGGGTAAGGCCCGCGACATCGTCTGGATCGCCCATGAACTGACCCAGCACACTCGCCGGTTCCTGCTGCATGGCACGATCGACGCCATCATCAACCAAGACCCCGGCCACGAGGCCCGCTCCGCGGGCCGGATCCTGCTCGCGCATTGCTGGGCCGAGCCGATCGTTCTCGATCAGGAACGTATCCGCATCGACATCTTTCTCCGGGATAATCTGCCTTAGCTCACGATGAGTTTTTTGCGTCATTCCGAGCGTTCTCTGAGAGCCTGACTCAAAATCCAGGAAATGTCCGCAAGTGGGCAGCGATCAGCGCCTTCCTGACATAGGCGAATTATAAAGCTTCATCGTTACTCGCTTTCCAGCGAACGACCCGCGAGTTCGAGGCCGGCGATATAGCCAAAGGCCAGCGCCGGACCGAGCGTGATGTCGGCGCCGGGATAGGCTCCTGCCATGATCGAGTTCATGTCGTTGCCGACTGCGAACAGTCCCGGGATTGGCTGGCCGTCGCCGTCGAGTACGTGTGCTTTCGCGTCGTCTTCAGGCCGGCCGCGGTGCCGATATCGCCGGGGAAAACCCGCACGGCGTAGAACGGCGGCGTGTCGATCGGACCGAGGTATGGGCTCCGCAGAAAATTCGCATCGCAAACCAGAAACGCGGGGATCGATGGTTCCGTCTCGTGCGAATGATGCATCGCCTCGACGAACTCATGATAGGAGGTGGCTTCATTGACGAAACGTTTGCCGCGCTGGTTTACGGCGATCACGCCGGGCTTCTGGCGATCGAGGATCAGATGGGGAAAGCGGATTTCCTTGCCATCCGCGGTACGCATCACGGAGACCGGCGTCCAAAACGCATTTCCGATATTGTCGGCTTCGATCGAGGCGCCGACTTCCATCGCGAGGCGCAAGCCGTCGCCGGCATTGCCGGCCGGCGCCATCGAATAGTGTTGATCGGCGTGGGGCAGCATCCGGGCGCGCAGGCTTGATCTGATGACAGGGCACATTCATTTCGCCTGGCTCGTGCTGCTTAGGAAACTAGAGGACAGTTCGGAATTGCAGTGATCCCAAGGGGCAAGCGCGCTTGCCCCCGTCGTGGTCATGACGGCCGTCCAGATATCAAGGTGCGCAGGAAAAACTCGCGGCGAGATTTGGCGCGCCGGATTTATAGTGCGGCCAGGCTGGCCACCGGCAGAGCGGAAGCGCGCGCACGGTTTCGAACGCGGGGGCTTCGACCTTCTGCTCGGTGACTTCGAGATCTCCGGGCGCTTTGCCGTTCTCCACCCAATCGACAAGCACATTCAGCATCTCGACGTTGGCGGGCGCGCCGGAGCCGACATGATCGACCCCGGGAGCGGTGTAGAGACGCACAAACCCGGCGGTCTTTTCCTTGCCGAGCGTGCGCTCCACGTTTTCGAAATAGCGGATGCCGGCGTAGGGGCTCTGGGCATAATCAGCCATGTATTCGAGGATCACGAGCTTGCCGCCGCGCGCATGGAAGCGGCTCAGATCGGGATTGGTCGAATCCATCAGTTGGGAAACCTCGAGGACGCGCTGCTTGTAGTCGTCGGGCTTGTACTTCGTGACGTCGAGCTTCGGATCGCGCGCAATCACATATTGCATGGCGCCGCCGCCATAGACCCAGGAAATGCCATTGCCCTGAGCGGGTGGCTGCGTCGGTGCCGTCGCGCCGAGCCACCAGGCCTTCCAGCCGCCGGTCGGGCCGGACGGAGGCGTGTTCTCGCCCGACACGCCCCACCCCGGATAGTCATCGAGGCCGTTGGCCAGCGGAAACGAGAACTTGTAGGGCGATTGAATCGTGTTGACGGCCGCGACCTGCGCGTCGCCGAGACATTCGTCGCCGCTTTGCCCGGCGGCGCAGCGCAGCGTCTCGGCCCGGAATTTCGCCTTGCAGCCGACTGGATCCTGCACCAGTCCATCTTCCGAACCGTCTGACTTGTCGCAGGCCTGCAAGACGGCCTTCGCAACCAGCTCGACCTGGGCAGGGCGAATCCAGCCGTCGCCCATCGTCACGAGGCCTGCCCGGGCACTGGCGTGCAACAATCCAGTCCAGTTGATGACAGGCACGCGTGCGAAAATGCCATCGAAATCGTCGGGGTAACGCTGCGCCATGGTAACCCCTTCGCGCCCGCCTTCCGACGATCCCATGAAATACAGCTTTGCCGGCGGATTGCCGTAAGCGCGCACCATCAGGGCTACCGCGGCGTCGCGCACTTTCTTGTAGGCACGATGCGCAAAATTCTCGAAGGCCTCGTCATTGAGTGCAAAGCTCTGCGGCGGCTCGCCTTGCTTGGTCTCATGGCCGGAATCGGTGCCATAGGTGACAAAACCCTGCGCCAGTGGCGAGGCCGCACCGAAAGGGGAAGCCGGCGGCAGCGCGAGCCCGGTGATCAGCACGCCGTTGAATCCGCCCCCGCCGAATTGCAGCGACCGACCATTCCATTCCACCGGGAGATTCACCTGGAAGCGGATCGGCGGCGCCTTGGGATCGGATGGCTCGATGCGGCCGATGACCTTGCAGAATTCGGGTAGGGCAGGCGCGATACGGGTCAGCGGCGTCGGCGCCTTTTCAGCGACCGAAAGTGGCGAAGGCGCCTGCATGGCGGCGGAGTCGATCCGCACCGCGTGCTCCATCGGCCCGACGAGGCTGCCGCAGGTGGCCGCGGCATCACCCTTGATTTTGGAAGCCGCCTCGGCGGGAGAGATTGACATTATTGCGACGAGTGCGGCCAAAGGGACCCACGCGCGCGCATCAATCGGCAATCCTTGCATCATTTCCTCATCCCTGCTTGCGCACGCATCTCATGGGCGCTGCGTCAACCACCAAGCGTAGCCGATGGGAGACCAGTCCTGAATGAGCGAGCGTGAGAACCGGTTATATCAGGCCGATTATATCAGGGTTTTCGGCCGGCAGTCATGCCGCACCGCAATCTCTCGCAGGGCGTCGTGCTGGCCTTTGAGCCCACGGCTGGAGATGGCCGTTCTCGAAATAGCTGAGGTCAGTTGTAGAGCGAGCCGTCGCCGAGGACCGATCGCCTGAAGCGGGTGGTAAGGATGCCGCCGTCGGCCGGCGGCAACACGAAGGTGAGCGCTTCCGGACTAATCTTGACCTGCGCGAACACGGGACCGTTTCCGTGGTGTGCGAGATCGCGGATCTCGGTGACCTCGGCCATCGTTCTGACGATTCGCGATGTCCTGAAGCCGGCGGCCGTTGCCATCCCGGCGAGGTCAACGCCGCCTGCCGTATGCGTCTTCTGCATTCCAGTCTCGCCGAAGCGCTCGTTATCGAGCACAGCGATGGTGAGGTTGGGCGGGTTTTGGACGGCGATCGTGGCTAGCGCGCCGAGACTCATCAACATTTCGCCGTCGCCAGTGATGACAAGCACCCCGCGCTTTGGCTGCGCAGCGGCGAGACCAAAACCCAGCATGGCGGCTGCGCCCATGGCGCCCCAGAGCGGGAAGTTGTTTGGGCTGTCGCCCGCAGCCGAGATATCCCAGTTGGGGGCGCCGAGCCCCGCAACAACCAGGAGGTCGCTCCGATCGCGCAGCAATTCGTTGACGACGTCGCGGCGATGGAGAAGTTCGTTGGGAACGTTCATTTGCGGGCAAGCTCCTTGAAGTTCTTGGCACCAAGCACGCGCTGTCCAATCAGGACGGCTGCGGGCCGCCAGGTGTTGAAAGCAAGGTTGGCCGCGCCGGAAACGGTCGATGCGACCAGATGCGGCTCATCTGCGCGCGTCACGATCACGCCCATGGCTTCGAGGGCGGCCTTGGTGCCCTGGCCCATCGGGACCTGCCACGGGTTGAACTCGCCCCATTCGCCGCGCATGGTGACCAGCATCAGCAAGGGCATGCGGCAGATCATCGGCAGCGACAGCATGTTGATGCAATTGCCTACGCCGCTCGATTGCAGCAGCAGGACGCCCCGTTCTCCGCCGAGCCAGGCACCGGCCAGCATGGCTATCCCTTCCTCTTCGGTGGTCAGGGTGATGACGCGCGCTTGAGGATCCGTCTCGAATGCGCTGATCAGGCGGCTGTGGCCTGCATCGGGCACCATTCCGACCTGGCGCACGTCCGCTTCCTTGAGGACGCGGTACACTTCGTCGGGCCAGGTCGGCAGTGCGGCCGGCTCGTTTCGGGCCGGCTCTGTTTTCCGCAGATCCGCCATGGAGAAGCTCCCCTTTTTCGGGCTCGAACAAACGTCGTTGCGGGATAGTACGACGCTGCTTCGATAAGAAGGTCAAAAATCGATATGGCTTCCATGCCGAAATTGAAAAGCGGCCGGGCGGGTCAGCTGGCCTCGCCTGTCAGTTCGGCGGCGTTTGCAGAAGTGGTGATCAGAATCTATTGCCATTACTTCTTCGTGGCACTTAGCTCTCCTCCGAGAGCGTCGAGAGTCTGCAGCGTTGCAGCGGTCAGAGGGTTGGGTAGACGATTGATCGCAAACCATTCTACCCCAGCAAGGGTGTGCGGCTCACAAATTTTGGGTGTCCCTCGGATGATTGACGCCGAATAGACCGGAGCAGTCCATCGCTGTCCTGTGTTGGTATCAAGATGACTTACAGTACAGATCAAGCGATGAAGCTTGATGCCTATTCCGAGCTCTTCGTCGATTTCTCGTACAACAGCATCTTCTATGCCTTCATCAGGCTCGACTTTTCCACCTGGGAGTCCCCAGTGGTTCTTCTCCGGGTTTCGTTTTCTCTTAACGAGAAGTATCTTCGACCGCTCCATGATCGCTGCTCCGCAGCCTAGTCGAGGGACGGGATTTCCAACGTCTCCGATTTGCTTACCCATCCTGGTCCCGGCCACTAAAGTCCATACCTGCTCAAACGAAGTTAGTTGGTTGATCGTTAGCCGGATTGCAATCTGAGAGGACTCTAGTGTCAAATTCTAAACTGGACAATCGCAATTCCCCATCACGATAGCGCGCAGCATGTATGGCGACACGCAGACGACCCTGTTGGTCTCCTTGATCTTCTGCAGCGTCCCTGTCAGTTCGGCGGCGTTTGCAGCAGTGGTGATCGGAGTAGCCGCAATCAGGATCGGCCTCGTCCCAGGTGCTCTCGGCGGCAAAGTCGCTGTCCGGCGAAAGCAGCCGGCTCAAGCGCGAGGTCGGCCAATTCCTGAGTTCGGTCCGGGCCGCCTAAGCAGCGCCTCCGCCTTTTCACGTGAAGCGGCATGATCGTCGCGCTCGCAGGTTGCGGCTATTCGCAGCAGAAGCCGTACCGGCGCAGCAAAGCCAGCATGGGCGACGGTTTGCCGTAAAAATATCCCTGACCTATGCCGCAACCGTAACTTCGCAACAGGTCGGCCTGGCCCGCGGTCTCGATCCCTTCCGCGACGATATCCAGCTCCATCAGCTCGGCAAAGGCGATGATTCCCCGAACAAACGAGGCCTTGCGAGGATCATCCTCGATCCTGGAGATAAAGCCCCGGTCGATCTTGATCACGTCGATCGGAAATCGATCGATATAGCCGAATGAAGAGTGTCCCATCCCGAAGTCATCCAGGGCGATGGAAACGCCGGCCTTTGATATGGCGTTGAGCGTTTCGCACACGCCGGCGCTGCCATGGAGGAAGGTTCGCTCCGTGATCTCGATCTCGATCCATTCCGGTCGGCAGTCCGATCTTTCGAGCGACTGCATGAGATGGTCCAGCAGCGTACCGGCGATGATCTGTTTCGGGGAGATATTGACCGCCATTGTGATAGGGCTTGCAAGCCGGCGATTCAGTCGGGCAACGATCGAGCAGGCCTGCGCGAGCACCCAGCGGCCGATTTCGACAATTTCCCCGCTGTCCTCGGCGATCTCGATGAACTGGTCCGGTGTCAGGAGGCCGCGCGTCGGATGCTCCCAGCGCAACAAGGCCTCCACGCCGATGAGACGACCGTCGCTGAGCAGGCATTTGGGCTGGAAAAGCAGCCGGAATTCCTCGTTTGCGAGGGCGTATCGCAGCGATCGACCTAATTCCACCCGCTCCATCGTCCGGTTGGAAAGCTCGGACCGATAGAACTGCGCGTTGCTTCTTCCGTTCCGCTTGGCCTCATAGAGCGCTTCGTCGGCCGATCGCAGGAGATCGTCGACATCGCAGCCGTTCCTCGGCACTGTCGCGATGCCGACGCTGCAAGTGACGACGAGCTCTTCTCTTTCGAGCCGAAAGGGCGTCTTCATCGCATCCAGGATTCTGTCTGCGATTCCTTTCATCTCGGCATCGTCCGCTCGGGGTACCAGAACGACGAATTCGTCACCGCCGAGCCGCGCGAGTATGTCGCTGTCTCGGACACAGGCGCGCAGGCGCTCCGCGATCTGCTTGAGCAAATCGTCGCCACAGCTGTGACCGCGGGTGTCGTTGACGTCCTTGAAATGATCGACATCGAGAAGCATGAGGCCGATCGTATCGTAACCCGCGGCCTCTGAGGCCAGCACGGAACGAAGGCGCTGCTGATAGGAGGCACGGTTGGCGAGGCCCGTCAGGGTGTCAGTAAACGCCAGCCGCTGGATATGCTCGCGCTGCTCAACGGAGGCGCTGACGTCGCGTGAAACTGACAGCACACTCTGCACCCGCCCGCTCTCGTCGGTTTCGGGCGCAAAGAGCGTGCTGACGGTTCCAATGCCTCCATCCATCCTGATTTGGAATTCGGCTTCAGCCGTTTTGCCGGTCTCGAAGACCCGGCGCACCAAGCTTTTATATCGCGGAAGATCAATGACTGGCGAGCCATCGTCCGGCGTCTGTCCGATGCGGAAGGTCTCGGTCCCGCCCGCAACCCCCATTGCCCTCGGATTGGCGTAGAGACGCCGCAGCTCGGAATCGAAGCGTATGATAAAATCCGGGGAATTGTCCGCGAGGGCACGGAATTGCCCTGCCCGCTCGGTGAGCCGCTGCTCCAGCTCCAGCCTGTGCGTTATATCCCGGCCGATCGTCAATACGCCGCAGAGCCTGCCCGCTTCATCCTTCTCGGGCACCACATGGACGTGGAGTGTCCGGATTCCGTTGCCATCGTCCGTTTCGCGCGCCGGGACGTGAATCTCTATCTCCCGCGGATTTCCCAACTTGCGTACTTCGTCGACGAGGTCGAGCAGCTTGAGCGTGCCCGGGTTCGGATCGAATACCTCGCCATAAAGCTTGCCCGCGATGTTTCGATGTTGAAGCTTCATCCTTCGGGCAAAGGCCGAGTTCACATAGAGCAGCCGGCCTTCGGCATCGAAACGCACAATGTAGTCCGGCGAATTTTCGGCGAGCGTTCTCAGCTGCACTTCCAGCTTATGGAGATCGGCAATCGTTTCCTTCAGATCGGATATGTCATGGGCCACGCCGGCAACGCCGAGCAGGTTGCCATTCCACGTGATTGGCGCTAGCGACGCCGAATAGATCCTTTCCGGTCCGTTGATGGCTATCGCAACAGCTTCATGCCGAACTGGCTGCTGCGTCTTCATGACTTTGGTAAAGTCCTGCCCGAACTTGGCTGAAAGGTGAGGCGGCCATACCGCGTCGAAGTGCCTGCCGCGGACCTCCCGCGGATCGTCCAATCCGGCCGCGGCAACATAGAGTTCATTCGCGGCTATGAAGCGGCCTTCCGTGTCCAGCAGCCATGCCGCGGAGGGAAGGCTCGCAAGCAGCGCCTGATGATACTGTTCCTGTCTCGCCAGCGCTTCTCGCTCGAGTAAGATAGCTGTGACATCGAGCAGGAACAGGACCGTGAATTCCTTGCCGTCTCGCACAAGAGGCAGGCGTGTCATCTCGGCGAAGCAGAACTCCCCGTTCTTGCGCCGCCGCATGACGGCCGAAACACTTGAAGCTGGCCCGGGCGGGTGCGGAAGAGGAACATCGGGAGGCGAGCCGAGGATTTCCTCCAGCCTCAGGTCGCCGAACTCCGCCCGCGAATAGCCGAGATCGGCGCACGCTCGGTCATTGTAGTCCACAACACGGCGAGCAGTATCCTCAATCAGCACGACACCGCTGGGTATAGCTTCCAGAAACGTCCTGTCGCACGAGAGCGTCTCGAAGTGTGAAAGGGCGAACTGAAGTGGCGGCGACGAACTCTCGGGAAGCTCCACGGCCGCTTCTTCTGGAATGCTCACCGTACGAAGGGAGTTGTCGTTCATCCTCGTGCGCTCCGAGTGGACGGATGTGGTTCCAGCGAATCAAAACCGATACGAAATCACTCTTCAGTCTTGGGTAGCGCCTGTCGGAGGCACAACCGGTGCCGTTGGCTGCGCGAAAAGGTGAAGCAAAGAGCTGAAGATTTAATGAGCCGCGCGGATCGACTGCATCGCGTGAGGTGCCGCCGAGCGGGGTGGAGACCTCACACCCGAGCGATCGCGGTTGCGACATACCTTTGGCTCAAGGCGAACCTGCCGTTGATGGCCATCCCGCGCAGATGAGGACCGGCGGTCGTCTGTGCCGGTATTCGGGAACTCCAAACCCCCGCAAAATCCCGGATTATCAATGCAACCGCGCGCTGGGGGCGCCCACTGCATGCTTAAAGCTCTGCTAACGCGTCCAGGCTATATTGAGACATCAATTTCCATCTCCGGTCCAGGATTTGACTCGATGTTCTTTTCCCGCATCAGCTTCAAGCTAGCCGTCATGATCGGTCTCAGCCTCGCCGGCATGGTCATCATGGCGCCGATTGCACTCTACACCATGCGCGCGCAGATGATGACGGACCGCCAGGCCAAGACCCAGCAGATGATCGACATCGGCTACGGAATCCTGAACCACTACCAGAAGCTGGAAGCCGACGGAAAGCTGAAGCGCGACGATGCGCAGAAGGCCGCGATTCAGGAACTCAAGGGCCTGCGCTACGACAAGGTCGAGTATTTCTGGATCAACGACATGTCGCCGAAGATGATCATGCATCCGATCAAGCCCGAGCTTGACGGCAAGGAACTCGGCGAGATGAAGGACCCGAACGGCAACAAGCTGTTCATCGGGTTCGTCGATGTCGTCAAGGCGCAAGGCGCGGGCTTCTATAGCTATCTCTGGCCGAAACCCGGCTTCGAACAACCGGTGTCGAAGATTTCCTATGTAAAGGGTTTTGCGCCGTGGGGCTGGATCATCGGCACCGGCATCTATCTCGACGACGTCGACGCGGTGTTCCGGCAGACCGCCCAGATGTTCGCGCTGGTTTGTCTCGCCGTGTTCGCCCTGGTCTTGACCAGCGCGTTCTTCATCGGCCGCAGCGTGACGCGGCCGCTCACGATCATCACCAATCTCACCGACCGGCTGGCGTCCGGCGACAGCGCCTTCGAGGTCCCCTTTACCGCGCGCAAGGATGAGGTCGGCGGACTCGCCAAGTCGCTGGACGTGTTCAAGGGAAATGCCGAGGCGATCACCAAGATGTACGCCGAGCAGGCGCAGCTGAAGACCGAAGCCGATGCGGAGAAGCGCAAATCGATGATGGACCTGGCCAACAAGTTCGAAGCCAGCGTCCAGGCCGTCGTTGGCGACGTCATCAAGGACGCGCACCAGATGCAGGGCACCGCGCAAGGGATGTCCCAGACCGCGAGCCAGGCCAGCGACCGCTCCAAGGCGGTGGCGATGGCTTCCCAGGAAGCATCCGCAAACGTGCAGACGGTGGCTTCGGCCGCCGAAGAGCTCTCGGCTTCGATCTCCGAGATCACCCAGCGCGTCGGACAGGCAGCCCAGATCGCCGACAAGGCCGCCGCTGACGGCCAGCGCACCAACGAGACCGTCCAGGGCCTCGCGGTCGCCGCCCACAAGATCGGCGAAGTGATCGGCCTGATCAACGACATCGCGTCACAGACCAATCTGCTGGCGCTCAACGCCACCATCGAAGCGGCGCGCGCCGGCGAAGCCGGCAAGGGCTTTGCGGTGGTCGCCAGCGAGGTCAAGTCGCTGGCGAGCCAGACCGCCAAGGCGACTGAAGAGATCAGCGCGCAGATCAACGCCATCCAGGCCGAGACCCAGCAGGTGGTGGAAAACATCCAGAGCATTCGCTCGACGATCATGGAAGTGAACGAAATCTCGTCCTCGATTGCGGTCGCCGTCGAACAGCAGGGCGCCGCGACGCAGGAAATCGCATCCAGCGTGCAGAAAGCGGCCTCCGGCACCAACCAGGTCTCGCAGAACATCTCCGATGTCACCGCGGCGACGACGGAGACCGGCGAGAAGGCGAATATGGTGCTGGAGTCCAGCGACCGTCTCGGCCGCAAGCTGCAGGCGCTGCAGGCCGAAGTGTCGAGCTTCCTCGCCGGCGTGCGGGCGGCTTAGGCAGCGCGCCTGCCTGCGGCCTATTCCTTCGTGCGCGGTTTCGGTCGCGCGCGGCTCAGCGACGATTTCCGCTTCGGTTTCGCCGTGGCTTTGGTCGCTTCGATTTCGGGTTCGATCGAACCCAGGCTTTGATAGATTTCGCGGAACACGATCTTGAGGCGCGACACGTCGGCCTCCGTATAGTTTGATACCGCGACCTCTTCGAAATGGACGGCGATCGGCATCAGCTCTTCCAGCAAGAGCTTGCCCTTTGCAGTGAGATTGATCGCAACCGTGCGGCCGTTGTCTTCCAGCCGGCTGCGCGAGACCAAACCCCGGCGCTTCATGTCGCCGATCAGGCGCGACAGCGTCGAAATCTCCGTCGTCGTCACGGCGGAAAGATCGCTCAGGCGCTGGTCGCCATTCTCCCAAAGGGCCGCCATCACCCGGTACATCGGTAGCGTCACGTCGTAGGGCGCGATGCGCCGCGAGAACAACTCGCCCATCCGCACACCGACCCGGTTGAGCAGATACGGAAACGAATTCGAAAGTCTGTACAAGGCCTTGGGCTCCGACATGGCGCAACAATTGCGCGCCGACAGGTAACCGAAACCGCCTGATTCCGGCAAGGGAGTTGCGCCCAAAATTTTTGATTGACAAACATTTGCATTTGCAAATATTGTTTTGGAAATCATCCGACACAGAAGCGGATCCTTTGAAAATTTGGGAGGGGATCATGTCCCTGGATGCCGCAACCGACGACCTTCGTTCATCGTTCAAGCTTGCGATGCGCCGCTTCCCCGCGGCCGTCACCGTCATCACGTCGGCCGACCAGACCCGACGGCACGGCATGACCGCGACCGCGGTGACGTCGCTATCGATGGACCCGCCGTCGCTGGTGGTCTGCGTCAACCAGTCGAGCCTGCTCCACGACATCATGCTGCTGGCGCGCCGGTTCTGCGTGAACCTGCTGCGCCGGGACCAGGCGGCGCTGTCGGCCGCCTTCAGCGGCGCGCTGCCGCCGGAAACCCGCTTCGGCCTCGGCGACTGGGCGATTTCGCCCGACGGCATCAGCTATCTCGAGAACGCCCAAATCAACATCTTCTGCCGGAAAGCCGCCGCCGTCCCCTACGGCACGCACACGGTGTTCATCGGTGAGGTCGAGCGCGTCAACGTCCACGATCCCGTCGATCCCCTGATCTACCAGGACGCCACCTACTGCTTTTCCGTGCCGACCGAAACCAAAGCCGCCTGACCGCACGGCCTCACGCCGTCTGAAATCATCGACACCGGAGCAACCGACATGAATGTAGCCGCGCAGAACATCGAGAGGCTTCCGAGCTCGCCGCTCGGGACGCGCCCGACCCTCGCCGAACTCAAGGCCCGCGTTCAGGGCGTCTCCCCGCAGATCAAGGCGCGGGCGCACACCACCGAAAAGAGCGGGCGGGTGCCGGCGGAGAATATCCTGGCGCTGAAGAACATCGGCTATTTCGAAATAGTCAAGCCGCGTGCCTTTGGTGGCTACGAGTACGATTTCGATGTGCTGGTCGATCTCAACATCGAGCTTGCCAAGGTCTGCGCATCGACCGCGTGGGTCGGCGGGCTATTGTCCGCGCACCAATGGCTGATCGCAAGCTTCCCCGAACAGGCCCAGCGCGACGTCTGGGATGCGAACGCCGAAGCATTGGCCTGCGGATCCTACGCGCCGGCGACCAAGGCGATTGCTTCGGATGGCGGTTATACCTTGTCGGGACGCTGGTCGTTCGCGAGCGGCTGCGACAACGCGCAATGGTCGCTATGCGCCGCGCTGCTGCCGTCGCGGCTAGAGGCGGATCGTTTCACGCCGGCATTCCTGCTGGTACCGGCATCGGACTATATGATCGAGGACAACTGGAACGTCGTCGGCCTCGGCGGCACCGGCAGCAAGACGCTGCAGTTGAAGGACGTGTTCGTTCCCGAGCATCGCGTGCTGACCTTTCAGGAGACGACATCAGGCAAGACGCCGGGCGCGTCTCTGTATGCGGACAATTCCGCCTTCTCGATCCCGATGCTGTGCAACATCCCGTCCTGCCTCGCCTCGGTCGCGGTAGGGACCGCGGCGGGCGCGCTGGAGGATTACCTTGAAGTCACCAGCAAGCGCGTGACGCGTGGCGCGGTGGCCGGCAGCAACAACCGGATGGCGGAATTCCCGACCATCCAGCTCCGCGTCGCCGAGGCCGCCGCCTCCACCGATGCCGCCCGCGAAATCCTGCTGCGCGATTTGCGCGATCGCGCGACCGCGGTTCGCTCGCACAGACCGGTCTCGATCGAGGACCGGATCACCAGCCGCCGGGGCCAGGCGTTTGCGGTGTCATTGGCGATCCGCGCCAGCGAAGCGCTCAATGCCTCGACCGGCGGGCAGGGGCTTGATCTGGCCAATCCGGTGCAGCGTGCCTGGCGCGATGCGAACGCGGTCGGACGCCACATAAGCATGAACTGGGACGCGGTCGGCACCATGTACGGCCAACTCGCCTTGGGGCTGCCGCCACAAGGCCAGTATTGAAAATTCGAACGAAAGCAAAAAGGGAGCATGACGATGCAGGGTAAGATCGCACTCGAGGAACATTTCGCCATTCCAGAAACGCTGATGGATTCGGCGGGCTTCGTGCCGGAAAGCTATTGGCCGGAATTGAAGAGCCGTTTGCTGGATATCCAGGACAAGCGGCTGCAGCAGATGGACGAGCAGGGCGTCGAGATGATGATCCTCTCGCTCAATGCGCCGGCGGTGCAGGCGATTCCCGATGCCAGGAAGGCGAACGAAACAGCGGTTCGCGCCAACGACTACCTGGCCGAACAGGTCGCCAAGCGTCCCGACCGCTTTCAGGCGTTTGCAGCGCTGCCGATGCAGGACCCCGATCTCGCCATCGTCGAACTCGAGCGCGCCGTCAAGATGCTCGGCTTCAAGGGCGCGCTGGTCAACGGTTTCTCGCAGGCCGGCGACGCCAAGACCGCTCTCTATTACGATCTCGACCGCTATCTGCCGTTCTGGGCCAGGATCGAGGCGCTCGACGTGCCGTTCTATCTGCATCCGCGCAATCCGCTGCCAGAGGATTGCAAGATTTATGAAGGCCACGAATGGCTGCTCGGGCCGACCTGGGCCTTCGGCCAGGAAACCGCCGTCCATGCCCTACGCTTGATGGGCTCCGGATTGTTTGACCGCCATCCCGGCTTGCGCATTATTGTCGGCCATATGGGAGAAGGGCTGCCTTACAGCATGTGGCGCATCGACCATCGCAATGGCTGGGTGAAGACGCCGCCGCGCTACAAGGCGAAGAAGAAGATCTGCGAGTATTTCCACGAGCATTTCTACCTGACCACGTCGGGCAATTTCCGTACCCAGACGCTGATCGACGCGCTGCTCGAGGTCGGTTCCGACAAGATCCTGTTCTCGGCGGACTGGCCGTTCGAGAACGTCGATCACGCCGCGCAGTGGTTCGACAGCGCCAGCATCAGCGAGGCCGATCGCAAGAAGATCGGACGCGACAACGCGCGCAAGCTGTTCAAGCTCGACGGCAATCATTCGCAGCAATCCGGCAAGGTCGCTCAAGCCGCAGAATAGCGGCAGGCGTCTTTCAAGCGTCCATCGACATCGGGGAGGTTAAAATGACTTCGCAAGTAATCGACGTTCACGAGGAACTGGCGGACGCCAAGGTGGGTTCGTTCCACTGGCGTCTCGGCGCGATCATGGGGTTGCTGACCCTGTTCGACGGCTACGACACCTTCAATCCGGCCTACGTCATCCATTATGTCGCGGGGCCCTGGGGCCTCAAGGCAGGGCAGGCCGGCCTTTTGATCTCCAGCGGATTGGTCGGCTTCCTGCTCGGCGCGGCCCTGCACGGGGTCGCGGCGGACAAATTCGGACGCCGCGGCACGCTATTGGCTGGGCTCTGGATCACCAGCGTGTTCACGCTGCTGACCGCGGTACTGGCGAACTCGTTCATATCGTTCTGTGCCTTGCGCCTGCTCACCGGCCTCGGTCTCGGCGTGCTGCTGCCGCTGGCGACCACCTACATCAACGAACTCGCACCCCGGCGTGTAGCCAACACCTTTGCGCTATGGGGCGTTGCGCTCGGTTGGGCGGCGGGCGGCACGATGGCCGGCGTCGTCGGCGTGTTCGCAACGCCGACATTGGGATGGACGAGCCTTTACTGGATCGGTTCGTTCTCCTTCCTGTTGCTGCCGTTCATGCACGTGATGCTGCCGGAATCGCCGAAGTTCCTCGCGATCCAGGGGCGGGTGCCGGAGATCCGTGCGATGCTAGCCAAGCTTCGCCCGGAGCGCGCGCATATTTATGCGACGGCGACCTTCGCGGCCGACAACAAGCTGGCCTCGGGCAATTCGATCCTCGAATTGCTGCAGCCGAAATATCGCAGGACCACGATCGCGATCTGGGCCACCGCCTTCCTCAGCCTGTTTTGCATCTTCGGCCTTTCGGGGTGGATTCCGACGGTCATGATCCAGCGCGGCGAAACGTTTGCGGCGAGCTTCGGCTTCGGCGCGCTGATGCAGATCATGTCGTTTGTCGGCGGCATCGTTCTGGGTCATCTGGTCGATCGCTTCGGCCACAACCGGGGCCTGCTCGGCCTGTGGTGGGCGTTCGGCGGCTGCGCGGTGTTGACGCTGGTGTTCCTCAACGATCACGTTGTGAACGTCACCTGCGTGGCCGCGGCTGGCTTCTTCATCATCGGCGCGCAGTTCGTGCTCAACAATTTCACGGCAGCCACCTATGAGACCAATGTGCGGGCGACCGCGGTCGGAATGGAATTGGGCGTCGGCCGGGTCGGCGCCATTCTCGGGCCGTTCGTAGCCGGCGCGTTGCAGCAGAACTACCAGAGCTCGCTGCCGATGTTCGTCTCGATTGGTCTGGCGGCGCTCGCCGCGGGCGGGATCATCCTGCTCGCCAACCGTTCGAGCGCAAAGGTCAGCAGCGAACGCCTGGCTGCATCCACCGCCACGTAGCCGATGCGCCAAAGGCTGCGGGCGTCCGCCATCCAGCGGGCGCCCGCCGGCAGGACCAGTTCCTGCGCAGGCTCTGGGCCCTCGCGTCTATGCGCCCTGCGCAAGCAGCGTCTTGAAATCGGCGCGGGCGCGTTGCGCCTCGCGCTTGGCGGCCTCTGACGCCTCGCCGAGCCCGAAATAGCCGTGGATCAGGCCGGGGCCGTCATAATATTTGGTGGCGACGCCGGCGGCGATGAGCGCATCCGCATAAGCCTTGCCTTCGTCGCGCAGCGGATCGAACCACGCCGTGGTGACGACGGCCGGCGCCAGCCCAACCAGACTCTTCGCGCGCAACGGCGATACGCGCCAGTCTGCACCGTCGGCAGCGCTGGCGAGATAGTGGCCGCAGAACCATTCCATCACGGCGCGCGACAGGAAATAGCCTTCGGCATTCTCCGCGCGTGAAGGGAAGCGCGCATTCTCTTTGGCGTCGGCGAAATTGCCGAAGGCATCGGTGACCGGGTAGACCAGCAATTGCGCAGCGAGCTTGATGCCGGCGTCGCGGCAGGCAATCGCCGTTACGGCCGCCAGATTGCCGCCGGCGCTGTCGCCGGCGACGCCGACGCGCTTTGTATCGCCGCCGAACTCGCCGATGCGTTCGACGACGTCCTTCACGGCGGCGAACGCGTCCTCGAACGCGCCCGGAAAACGCACTTCGGGCGGACGCCGGTAGTCGACCGAAATCACCACGGCGCCGGTTTCGATCGCGAGCAGCCGCGCCTGCCGGTCATGGGTTTCGAGATCGCCGGCGACCCAGCCGCCGCCATGAAAGAACACCACCGTCGGCGATTTTTCATTGCTGTTGCGGTAGACCCGCGCGGCGAGGAATCCGGCCGCACCCTTCACCTTGGTGTTTTCCGCACTTGCGACCGGAGGCGGCGGCACCGCGGCGCGGGAATCCGCCAGCGCACGCAGCGCATCGCGCGCGCTCTGCGGCGTCATCGTTGCGGGATCGCGCAGCGGCAACAGTGGAATGATCTGGGCGATGACGGGATCGAGCGGCGTAACCATGCGGGGCAGCCTCGCGTTGGGCAGGGCCGCACCATAGGTCGCGCGCAATGCTGCCGCAATTACGTTAGCCGCATGGCTAGGGGATGCCGAAGCGATGCTGCCGGGTCGTTAAATTCATAAGAATTCCATCAAGCAGAATTTACGCCCGCGTTGATAGGCCTGTTCCCGTTTACGCCTGATTATCCATCGGAATCGGGTGCTGGGGAACGGCCGGCCGCGCCGTTCATTGCCTCCCCTGGAAGGAGACGCGCGATGAAGGAAGTTGCCGCGATAGACCGTGCGATCGATGAATTGCTGGTACAGCTCGGTGGAATGGTGCTGAAGCTTTCCAGCCCGCAGGTGACGAAACGGGACGATGAGCGGCGCGCGCTGGTGCGTTCGGTCAATCAATATTCACGATGTGCCGCGCGCTCCGACGATCCGCGCGTGCACGAACTCGAGGCCGAACTCAACGAGACGATCAGGCCGCGGTTGCGGCTGGTGGTCAACAGGTAGGGACTTCACACTACCGGCACGCGCCGGGCGGCGACTGCCCCGGGCGAGATCACGTCGATATCGAGCGGGACGTGCCAGCGTTCCGTCAGCCGCACGCGCGGCGCTTCGTTGCGCGGGTCAGCGCCGTCGATCGCAAAACCTTCGAAATCGTTGCTCATGCTCTCGACGTCGCAGCGCGCGCCGGGATAGCGGTTCCAGTACCAGGTGCCGCCGACACCGCCACCGGCCTCATAGACCCGCGCGGTGAAGCCAAGCCCGCGCGGGCCGTGCAGCATGTACATGCCGGCGAAACCGACGCCGACGATCACGGCGTCGAAGACGGTGTCACCCTCTGGCGGGCTTTGTTGTTGGCCTTGCATCACAGCGGCAGCATCTGCCGAAAGCACGCCGGCGGTCAATTGTGCCACAACGCCGACCGGCGATGCGATGGTTGCAGCGCGGCAACGGCTCCTGAGACAGCACGCCGCACCTCGGTGCCGGGCCGCGCGATGTGCGGCCCGGCGGCATGAACGGCAAGTCTGGCGACGCGTTACAGCGTCTTCAGATACTCGATGATCGCCTTGCGATCGTCGCCGGACAAAGCGGGCCCGATCACGCCCTTGATCGCCTTGTCCTTGCTGTACTCCTTGCGGAATTCGTGCCCGGTATTCCAGTTGCCGCGGATCGATGTGTCGAATTCGAAGCCGTTGGGGAACGGGTCGTATTTGTAACCGAGTTTCTCCGGATCGTATTCGCGCTGGCCGAGATAGAATTTCTTCGGCCTTTCTTCGGGCGGGCCAAGCAGCGCGTCGACGGTGGGAACCGAGCCGTTGTGCAGGTAGGGCGGTGTCGCCCAGACGCCGTTGAGCGGGCGCACCTTGTATTCAAGCTCGGCCTGGATGTCGTTCGGCATATTCCCGTTCAGGACCCGGCGCTCGGCTTCGCTCGGCGGCGGCGTCCGCCGGTCGTAGATGTAGTTGACGGTGTTCTCGACGACATATTTGAGCGCGAAGCCGAACCGGTTGTCCTTGATGCCGAGATTTTCGGGCAGCGCGACCGTACGGTTCGCCATGTCTTCCGCCTGCGCGGGGTCGGTTCCGATATGCGAGATCTTGATGTTCTCGACCACGAGGATCGCTTCGTCCGCCTGGTTTTTCCTCCACCATTTCTTGTTGTTGAAGTCGTAGAACGACGGGCTCGTGATCGGCGGGCGATGACATTCCTGGCAATGCGTCTCGTAGAGTTTGGCACCCTTGCGGGCCAGTGTCTCGTCGACCGGCGGCAGGATATTGCCGGGCCATTTCGGTGACTTCAGGCCGTCGAAGAAGGTCGTCGGGTTCGGAGGCTTTTTGCCCTTGATCATCGCTTCCATTTCGTCGAGCGATGTGACGTTGACGCTCGATTTATAAAGGCCCTTCGAGGGATCGGTCAGATTGAGCTCCGCCGAGACGCCGAGCGATTCGCCGGCGTTGCGCACCATCGGCTGCATGATCGAGCCGTTATACTGCACCCAGTCGAACCACGGCGTGTTCCAGATCCGGGGATAATGCACCGGCGCCGACGAGCCTGCGTAGTTCTCCGGCTTCTTCAGGTCGATCGAGAACACCTGATTGCCGATCCGGTTCAGCGCATCCAGCCGTCCATAACCTTCGAGGACGCTCTGCGAGGCGACACGCTTTTCCAGCGCCTGGATTTCGCCGTACTGTTTCAGGACCTGGCTAAGCTGGCCTTTCAGCGTCTCGCGGTCGGCGACCGTGGAATCCGGCCCCAGGATTTTCTCGGCGAACCGGTTGAATCGGGTCGGGATAAAGCGCGTCAGCAGCAGCGCGACGCCCATGCCCTGCTTCATCGCAAACAGATTGGTGAGCGCCGGCCCGCCGTCGATGACAACAGCGGTGTCCTTGTAGGTGAAGCGTCCGGTGTGGCAGGCGGCGCAGGTCAGGCCGACGCCTTTCATCTCCTCCTTGGTGCGCGGGTTCTTCCACGGCGCGCCTGATGGGTCCAGCATCGGGGTGCCCTTTGCGAAGCCGATCGGAAGCTCCTTCTGGCCGGGGATGATGGTATCCGGGATGAAGCCGTAGCGGTCGAGATAGGCGGTATCGCTGAAATCATCGACCTTGGTGAAGATCAGCCACGGGACCGTCGGCTGCTCCAGCGCCATGAACCAGTCGTAGGGGAAGCCAAACGTCCGCGTGCCCTGGTCGGCGTGATAGAACCAGCTCAGCTTTTCCTTCGTGATGCCCTGGTCGAGCCAGACGGTTTTCTTCGGTTCCGGAAACTCGGCGATCTTCACATGAAGATTGCTCCAGGCCTGCGCGATATCGTCCTTGAAGGCGACGTAGCCGGCGGCGACGATCACGGCCGCGATAACAATCTTTGTTCTGCCACGCATGTGCCCGCCCCTTTTTCAATTTCGCTGCCCGAGCGCGCAATATTCGTATCTCATTAAGAAATCGCCAAGGACGCACTCAGCTTTGGCGTGCGATACAATAATACACCATCTTATAGTGGCATCACGAGTCTGTCCATAAACCCGATTCGCCAGTGCGATCAATCGTTTTCACCGATGTAAGGCTGAGCCTGAAGCGGGATTTTCTCGCCGCCGCGTGAACTCGCGTGGCAGCCCGGCCGGTCGCGGTCGCACTTGCCGGGCTGTTTGCGGTATAATACGCCAGCCATTGAGATCGGTTGGGTCGAATGAAAGCCGCGAACGCAGAGCATCTGAAGATCGCAATCGAAGACGCGGATCCGGTGTCCGCCTTGCTGATGAAGCCGCCGCAGGCACGGGCGTGTTACGTCTTTGCGCATGGTGCCGGGGCCGGCATGGCCCATGCGTCGATGGAGACGATTGCCGCAGGGCTCGCCGACCGCGGCATCGCGACGCTGCGCTATCAGTTTCCCTACATGGAAAAGGGCAGCAAGCGGCCGGACGCGCCGGCGGTTGCCCATGCGGCCGTGCGGGCCGCGGTGGCGGAAGCGGCGCAATGCTGCTCAGGCTTGCCGCTGATCGCGGGTGGTAAATCGTTCGGTGGCCGCATGACGTCGCAAGCGCAGGCGCTTCATGCTTTGCCCGGCGTTCGCGGGCTCGCCTTCTTCGCCTTTCCGTTGCATCCGGCCGGAAAACCGTCCAGCGACCGGGCCAAGCATCTTGCCGATGTCGATATCCCCACGCTGTTCCTGCAGGGGACGCGCGACGCGCTGGCGGAATTGAGCCTGCTCGAACCCGTGGTCGAAGGATTGGGGATGCTGGCGACGCTGCATCTGGTGAAGGAAGCCGACCATTCCTTCCATGTGCTGGCGCGCTCGGGCCGCAACGACCGCGAGGTGATGACCGAGGTGCTGGATGCGTTCGCGGCATGGGCCGGCAAGATCGGTGCTGGATAGAGCGTTTTCCAGCGAAGTGGACCCGGTTCGCGTCAAGAAAACGCGTCAAAATAACGAATCTAGAGCCCCGTTTCGATTTTATCGAAACGGAAAAGGCTCTAGCGTTGGCAGAACTGCACAGCAGATGTTAATCAGGCCCAATGGCCAAAATCCTCATCGTCAATCCGAACACCACCGCGTCCATGACGAAAACCATCGGCGAAGCCGCGCGCGCGGTCGCGGCGGCGGGGACCGAGATTGTCGACGTGACATCGGCGATGGGACCGGTCTCGATCGAGGGATTTTACGACGAGGTCTTCGCCGTTCCCGGCCTGATCCAGGCACTCTTGAATGCGCCTGATGCCGATGCCGGCATCATCGCCTGCTTCGATGATACCGGCCTCGATGCCGCGCGCTCAGTGGCGCCGTTTCCGGTGGTCGGGATTTGCGAGGCGGCGCTGGTGACGGCGGGGCAACTGGCAAAACGCATCGCGGTCATTACGACATTGCCGCGCTCGATCGTGCCGCTGGAAGAGCTGGTGCGTCGCTATGGCTTTGCGGAGCGGGCGCAGGTCACCGCCTGCAACGTCGCGGTGCTCGATCTCGAAAAGCCCGGCTCCGGCGCGGAGCAAAAGCTCGATGCCGAGATTGCGCGCGCGCTCGAGAAAGGCGCGGAGGCCATCGTGCTCGGTTGCGCCGGGATGGCCGATCTCGCCGCAAAACTATCGCAGAAGTTCGGTGTTCCCGTCGTCGACGGCGTGGCGGCCGCGGTGAAGCAGGCGGAAGCGCTGGTCGGCCTGAAACTCCTGACATCGCGGCGCGGGTCGTATGCGCTGCCGTCACCTAAGGGCTACACCGGTTTGCTGGCGCCGTTCGCGCCCAAGAAATAAATCGAGAAATCAGGCTGATCGCGGCGCCCCATAAATCTTGTCGCGCAGCCGCCGCATCCCGGCGAGCCAGCGTTCCCGGCTCGACGCCTTGCGCTGCATGTATTCGGCGACCTGCGGGTGCGACAGGATCAGAAACCGTTCGGCCTCCATCGCCTCGATCACCATCCGCGCCACTTCCGGCGGCTGCAGCACGCCATCGACCCGCGCGGCGCTGGGGCCGGGTGTCGTCATGCCGGTTTGAACCGATTGCGGGCAAAGCACGGAGATGCGGATGCCTCGGTCGCCATATTGAATGGCGAGATGCTCGGCGAGCGCCACGGCCGCATTCTTGGTGACGCCGTAAGGCATCGAATTCAGCGATGCCAGAAGTCCGGCGGCGGATGCGGTGTTGAGCAGATAGCCAGATCCACGCGCGAGCATGCCCGGCACCAATACGCGCGCCGCGAACACGTGGCTCATGACATGGACCCGCCAGCTGATGTCCCAGTCGGCGTCGGATGCGCTTTCCTGTCCCTTGCGCGACAGGCCCGCATTGGAAAAGAACACGTCGACCGGGCCGTATTTGTCCTCGGCTGCCGCGATTAGCGCCTTGACGTCTTCTTCGAGACCGACGTCGGCGGTCACAGCCAATCCGTCGATGTCGCCGGCGACATTTGCCAGCCGGTCGCGCGAGGTTTTCAGATCGGCGACCACCACGCCGCGCGCACCCGCCTCGGCGTAAGCGCGCGCCACCGCCTCGCCAATGCCGCTCGCCGCACCGGTAACGACACAAACCTTGCCTTTGACGTGCATGTTGAAACGTCCCTCTGATAGTTCAGTGTGTTCCGCGCGTGGTGTTCAATTCTGGTAAAGCCCCTTGTCGCGCGCCTGGCGGATCGCGAGCCCGGCCATCAGATCGAGCATCGGCGTCGAAAGGCCGGCAGCCCGCGCAAACGCGGCGGGCGCGCGCACCAGCACGTCGATCTCCATGGCGCGGCCGAGCTCGTAGTCCTGCAGGATCGACGGCTTGTGGGCGGGCGCGGGCCCGGTGCGGGTGGCGCGCTTGACCTCGGGGTAGCAGCTATGGGCGATGCTGTTGGCCTCATCCAGCAAACGCGGCACGATATCGGCGAGCGCCGGATCGTCCCGGACGCCACGGGCGGTCTGGCCGGTGAGCAGACACAGCACCGACATCGACATGTTGGTCAGGAGTTTTGACCAGATCGTCTCCCTGATTTCGGCGACGTCAGATGAATCGATTGCGGCCTCGTTGAGTGCAGCGCGCAGCCGTGTGATCCGTTCGCTCGGGCGGTCGTCGCATTCGCCGATCAGGAGCCGGTTTCGCTCCGGCGTCAAATTCGCAACCGCGCCAGGCGCGACGATCTCGTTGGACGAGTAGACCACGCCGCCGATGATCCGCGCCTTCGGGATCGCGGCACGCAGCCGGCCGCCCGGATCGAGAAAGGCAAGATCGGGCGTCGGCGGATGTTTTGCGGGGAGCCCGATATCGTACCACCAGGGAATTCCGTTCTGCGCAAAGACCACGGCGGTATCGTCGCGCAACAAGGGTTCGAGCCCGGTGGCGAGCGCACTGACCCCCGTCGCCTTCAGTGTGCTGATGACGACATCCTGCGGGCCGAGATCAGCCGGATTGTCGGAGGCGCGTACCTTGGCTTTGAACTCGGCTTCCCCAACCCGCAGCGTCAGGCCGCCAGCCTTCACGGCTTCGAGATGCGGTCCGCGCATCACGCAGGAGACATCATGTCCGGCCAGCGCCAGCCGCACCGCGAAATGGCTGCCGACGGCGCCCGCACCGAAAACGCATATCCGCATTGAGTTGAGTTCCTGCTGAGGGGAATTGGCGCGCGAGCCGCCAGTTTCCACAAGCTTGCGCCGCAGCGCAACCGCCGATGCGGATTGCATCGCAGGCATCACGGAAAGGGATAGATCAATCGGTGACGCCCCGGCATATTGTCTGGCGAAACAACCAACCAATAAAGGACCGTCAATGTCTGCCAATCCGGTTTTATGGGATCTCGATCAACGCGGCGTCGCGACGGTTACGCTCAATCGCCCCGAGGTGAACAACGCCTATGATGCCGGCCTCATCAATGGCGTGCTCGCGGCGATGGATGAACTCGGCAAGAAGCCCAATCTGCGCGTCGTCGTGCTGAGGGGCAATGGCAAGCATTTCCAAGCCGGCGCCGATCTCAAATGGATCAATGGCGTGCGGCCGAAATCGCCTGAAGAGAACGAGGTAGTGTCGCGCGCGACGTTCGAGGCGGTGCAGCGGCTCAATACGCTGCCGATCCCGACGGTGGCGCTGGTGCAGGGCGGCTGTTTTGGTGGCGGTACCGGCATCATTTCCGCCTGCGACGTGGTAATTGCTGCCGATAACGCGCTGTTCTCGATCACGGAAGTCCGCTGGGGACTGACGGCCGCGATCATCATCCCGCAGCTCTGCGATTCCATTGGCGTCCGTCAGGTTCGCCGCTACGCGCTGACCGGCGAACGCTTTGGCGCCGAAGACGCGCGCCGTATCGGTCTCGTGCACGAGGTGATGCCGCTGGCGGAACTGGAAACCGCAGGCGCGAAGACCGTGGAGCAATTGCTGGCCAATGGCCCCGAGGCCTTGGCCGAAACCAAAGCACTGGCGCTGGAAAGCTCCTTTGGCGGCATGAGCGTCGACGACGACGGCTATGCGCGCCTGGTCAAGATGCATTCGGACCGACGCCAGACATCGGAAGCCTCCGAGGGATTGGCCTCGTTCGCCGAAAAGCGCGCGGCGAATTGGGGGGCGGGCAAGGGATAGTTTTGCGAGCGGCTCAGCAGCCCCGGCAGATGCCGCTGAGGCTCCTGTAGACCTCGGCGTCATCGCGCCGCATCTGCTGCAGCGATTCGATCGTGCGGGTGTCGGCGCTACGCGTGTCGGCACCGGGCGCAGGTTTGCGTTTGGCGGCCAGCGCAGCTTCCTGCCGCGCGTAGCAGGCTTCGCGCTCGGGCTTGGCCTGGACGAACCGGCATTGCTCGGTCTCTGCCAGCGCGGGGGAAGCGCCAAGCATGAAGGCCAGCAGAGCGAGAACGAGGAACTTCAAGATAGTCGGTCCTTTGCGTTTCTCCGGGGTGCAAGCGATCATAGCACCGGAGATAGCGCCTGCTTCAACTGTCTCAGCAACGCCTGGATCGCAGCGGCATTGACCCGTCGCTCGGGGACGGCCGCTTTCACCAATAGATCGGGGATCGGGAATTCCGGGAGTACGACCTGCAACGACCCGTCGCGCAGCGCATCATCTGCGAGATAGTGTGAAATGAAGGCGATGCCATTGCCGGCGATTGCGCTCTTGACGAGGACGTGGCCCTCATTCGAACTCAAAAGCGGTCGCACCTGGATAGCGATGCGGCCGCGCGGCCCGTCGAACATCCATTCCGGTCCGGTGGGAAGAAAACTCAGGCAGCGATGATCGACCAGATCGCGCGGGTGCTTCGGCATGCCGTGCGTTTTGAGATAGCCGGGCGACGCGCACAGCAAGCGTTTGAGTTGGCACAAGGGCTCGTCAACAACGCCGCCGAACGAAAGCGGGAATGCGCCGATGGCAATGTCAAAACCTTCCGTCACCGGATCGACCGGCCTGTCGATCAGGACGATTTCAAGTTTCAGCCGCGGATTTTGCGTTTGAAATGCCGTGAAGACATCGGCCAGCCGGGCGATGGTCAGCGAGGTCGGCGCCTTGATGCGAAGATGATCGATGAGATCGTGGCCCTTCTCGCCCATGCGCGACAAGAGATCGCCGACATCAGCCACGACGCTGCGCGCGCGATGGACATATTGCTGCCCGGCCTCGGTCAACCGCAGCTGACGGGTCGACCGATGGAATAACGCAATGCCGATCTGGTCCTCGAGCTGGGTCACGCGCTTGGCGACCACCGAGGTCGAAACCTTGAGCTTGCGGGCCGCAGCCGAGAATCCGGCGGCATCAGCGGTGGCAAGAAAGGCCCTGAGATTGACGAGGGTATCCATCGGACTTTTCTCGATTCGAGAAAGATGATCGCACAATTTGCTAGATTGTAGTCATCTTCGCGTTAATTCATAGTCTCGCCAACCGAAAAAGACAGGGATGGGAGCGCCGCCAGTGTCGGCTACGACGATCGAAGAACCCGCACGCCGGATCCCGGTGTATGGCGAATATGAAGTCGCCGTCCTCGGCGGCGGTCCGGCGGGTATCGCGGCCGCGGTCGCGGCGGCGCGGGCAGGGCGGCGGACGTTGCTGATCGAGCGTTATGGCTTCCTCGGCGGCATGGGCACGGCGGCAGGCGTCACGAACTTCTGCGGACTGCACGCCAATGTTTTTGGCGAGATGCATCGCCTGGTGCAAGGCGTCGCCACTGAGCTGCTGACACGGATCGACGGGCTCGACGGGCTGAACGCGCCGCATCTCATTCTCGGAAAAATCTTCGCGCAGGCCTATGACACCGCGGCCTACAAGATCGCGGCCGACGATCTGTTGGCGGCGCACAAGGTCGACATTCTCTTCCATGCGCTCGGCGCCGGCGTGGTGATGCATGACGATAGGCGCATCGACGCGCTGATGGTCGAAACCAAGGGCGGCCGGCAGGCAGTGCGTGCCGGCATCTATATCGATTGCTCCGGTGACGGCGATCTGGCGGCCTGGGCCGGCGCCCCGTTCGAGGTCGGCGACAACGCCGGCAGCATGCTGTACCCATCGATGATGTTCCGCCTCAACGGCATCGACCCCGAAAAGGCCGGCGAGGCCTGGCGCACGATCCCGGCATTGATGGAAAAGGCCGAGGCCGCAGGCACGCACAAATTTCCGCGCAAGGCCGCGATCGTGCGGCCGCAGCGCTCGCCGATCGAATGGCGGGTTAATTTCACGCAGCTTGCGCGCGAGGACGGCACCGCGGTCAACGGCCTCGAGCCCGACGATCTCACGCGCGGCGAGATCGAGGGCCGCCGCCAGGCGGTGCAGGCATTCGAGTTCCTGCGCACCGTGCCCGGCTTTGAAAAATCCTACATTGTCGACCTGCCGCCGCAGCTCGGCATCCGCGAGACCCGCCGCGTGGTCGGTGGCTACATGCTCTCGGGCGAGGACGTGCTCGGCTGTGCGTCATTCGAGGATTCCATCGGCGTCAATGGCTGGCCGATGGAATGCCATGTCGCCGGTGACGTGATCTTCAAATTCCCGCCGATCCCGGAATCCAGGGGTTTCAACGAATTGCCCTATCGGATGCTGGTGCCCCAAGGTATCGACAACCTCCTGATGGCCGGTCGCTGCGCCTCGATGACCCATGACGGCCAGTCTGCGGCAAGGGTTTCCGGCGCCTGCTTTGCGATGGGGGAAGCGGTCGGCATCGCCGCTGACCTGGCGCTGTCAGGCAACACGATTCCGCGCGACATTGCCGTTGAAAAGTTGCAACAAGCATTGCAACAACAGGGCGCCTTTATCGGCCGCGGCCAGACGTTGCCGGCAGGGCTTTAAGAGATTTACGGAGGAACGGAATGACGGGATTTGCACGGCTGGTTTTGGCGGCCCTGTTGGCGATCGCAGCAAGCGGAATCGCGCGGGCCGACGATGCGCTGAAGGCGAAAATCGGCGTGCTGCGGCTGTCGTCGTCGGCGCCGGTGTTCATCGCGCAGGATAAGGGCTATTTCCGCGAGGCCGGCCTCGACATCGAATTGAAATTCTTCGATGCCGCGCAGCCGATCGCGGTGGCGACCACCTCGGGCGACGTCGATTTCGGCATCACCGCCTTCACGGCGGGGCTTTATAATCTTGCCGGCAAGGGCACGCTGAAGGTGATCGGCGGCATGAGCCGCGAAAAGGCCGGCTATCCCCTGATCGGCTATTTCGCCAGCAACAACGCCTATGCCGCAGGGCTGAAGACGCCGAAGGATCTTGCGGGCAAGCGCATCGCGGTGACGCAGGTCGGCTCCAGCTTTCATTACTCGTTGGGGCTGCTCGCCGACAAATACGGCTTCAAGCTCGCGGACGTCAAAGTGCTGCCGCTGCAGTCGCTGTCGAACGCCGCCGCCGCGCTGAAGGGCGAAACCGTCGATGCGGCATTGCTGCCGATTTCAACCGCGCGCGGCCTGATCGATTCCGATGGCGCCAAATTCCTCGGCTGGGTCGGTGACGAGACGCCGTGGCAGTTGGGTGCCGTGTTCGCTTCGCCGAAGACGCTGACCAACAAGGCGATGGTGACGAAACTGTTGGGCGCGCTGGTCCGCGCCGACCGCGAATATCACGACGTGATCCTGGCCTCCGTGAAGGACGGCAAGGCCGCGATCAACGACAAGACCAAGCCGCTGCTGGAGATCATCGCCAAGTACACCAATCTGCCGATCGAGCAGGTGGTCGGCAATTGCGCCTATATCGATCCCGACGGCAAACTCGACGTCAAGAACGTCGCCAACCAGATCAGCTGGATGCAGGAACAGGGTTTTGTCGACAAGGGATTTGGCGCGGATGCGATCATCGCCAAGGAATACGTGAAGGCGGATTGAGTTGGTGTTTAACCCGTCATTGCGAGCGCAGCGAAGCAATCCATAGTTCCGTTGGCGCAGGCATGGATTGCTTCGTCGCTTTGCTCCCTTGCGCAAACGCTTCGCGTTTGTCGCAGGCAATGACGGCAGTTGAGATACGGATCGGAAAACGCACAAAATGGACCTGATCGCCGACCATATCTGCCACCGCTTCGGCACCCTCGACGTGCTCGATCGCGTGTCGTTCCAGGTCGCGTCGGGCGAGGTGGTGGCGATCGTCGGTCCCTCCGGTTGCGGCAAGAGCACGCTGTTGTCGATCCTGGGCGGCCTGTTGCGGCCGAGCGCAGGGCAGGCCCAATTGCGCGGCGCGCCGCCGGCCAACAGCCTCAACCCGCTGACCTTCGTATTCCAGGATTTTGCGCTGCTGCCCTGGTGCACGGTGGAAGCGAATGTGGAGTTTCCGCTGGTGCATACTGCGCTCGGTGCCAGTGAGCGCCGCACCGTGGTCGACGACGCATTGCGTCGCACCGGCCTCACTGATTTCTGCGGCGCCTATCCGAAGCAACTGTCCGGCGGCATGCGCCAGCGCGTCGGGATTGCGCGGGCGCTCGCGGTGCGGCCGGCGATCCTGCTGATGGACGAGCCGCTGTCGGCGCTGGACTCGCAGACCCGCGAATTGCTGATGGAGGATTTTGTCAATTTGCTCGCCGATGGTTCGATGGGTGCCGTCTACGTGACGCATAATCTGGAAGAAGCGGTTCGCCTTGCCGATCGCGTCGTGGTGCTGTCGCGCCGCCCCGGCCGCGTCCGCGAGGTCGTGACTATCCCGATGACGCGCGACGAACGCGGCGACATCAATGCCCGCGGCAAGCTGCTCGCCCTGCAGAATGAATTGTGGTCGCTGATCCGCGAGGAGGCGATCGACGCCGAACGCGAGGTGCAGCATGCTTGATCGCGCGCAGCAGGACATGCAACGGGACGAGGCCAAGCCGCGGCCGGTGGCGTTTCGCGGCGCCGGCTTCAACCCGGGCGCGAGCCGCTATTCCGGCTGGATTGCGCTGGCGCTGGTGATCGCGGTCTGGCAACTCGCGGGCAGTGCAGGTTGGGTCAATGCGCTGTTCCTGCCGTCACCCTCGGCAATCGTTGTCGCGATCTACAAGCTCGCGCTGTCAGGCGCGCTCTGGCAGCATCTGTCCTGGTCGGTGATGCGGATCGGATCGGGCTGGATCCTCGGCACCATAGCCGGTGTCATCGTCGGCTTCGGAATCGGACTGTCGACGCTGGCGCGCGGCGTCGGAATCACTTTCATCTCGGCGCTGTTTCCGATTCCCAAGATCGCGCTGTTGCCGCTCCTGATCCTGTGGCTCGGGATCGGCGAGGAGCCGAAGATCGCGACCATTGCGCTCGGCGTGTTCTTCTCGACCGCGATCTCGGTCTATAGCGGCGTCGATGCGGTGCCACGCAATTTGATCCGGATGGCGCAGAGCTTCAACGTGCCGTTCCACTTGATCGTGCGCCGCGTGATCTGGCCGGGCGCGCTGCCCTCGATCCTCGCCGGCTTTCGCATCACCGCTTCAGTGGCGCTGCTGCTGGTGGTGAGTGCGGAAATGATCGGCGCCCAATACGGCATCGGCGCCTTCGTGCTGCAGGCCGGCAACCTGATGCAGACCGATCAGCTATTGGCCGGCGTCGTGATCCTGTCGCTGTTCGGGCTGGTGGTGGGGAAGGGGATCAACTTGCTGGAAACAAGGCTGTTACACTGGCGGTGAGGCTTGTCGTCGTTACGAGGCAAGTCGTCGCGACAAAGTAGTCTCGTCGTCCCGGCCTTGAGCCGGGACCCATACCGCGTGATCTCTCGATAAGGCAGGGTGGCCGCAACCTTCCGCAAAATGAAGGGCCGGTGGTTATGGGTCCCCCGATGCGCAATTGCGCATCTGAGCTCAAGCCCGGGACGACAGCAATCACGCGTTCCCACGATCTTCGCGGAACAGATCTAGCTTCTGCTGCACCGGGCGGTCGGAGAAGCTGAACAGCACGGAATCGCCATCGGCCTCGTGGGTTACCCACTGCCAGCTCGGCACCACGAACAGATCGCGCGCGCCCCACTCAAACGTTTGCTCGCCAATGCGGGTGCGACCCTTGCCTTCGATCGCCGCGAACACGGTCGCGTCGGTCGAGCGATAGCGTGCGGTCTTGAAACCCTTCGGCAGCATCTGGATGAAGGTGCCGATGGTCGGCATCGCAAAGTCGCCGGTTTCGGGATTGGAGAATTTCAGCTTCAGCCCGTGGCAGGCGTCCCATTCATTGCGGGTTTTTGCATTTTCCAGCGCTTCGCGGGTGTAGCTGTAGGGGTAATTGAAGATCGGTGAAGTCTTCGACTTTCGCTTCTCGTCGACGGGCAGCAGGTTGTGGCCGTAGCGGGCAAAACTGTCGCCGGAAGGCCGCGTGATCTTCTGCTGGTCCTCGTTCATGCCTTCGGCAAAGGAGGCATCGAAGAATTGCACCATCGGGATATCGAGCCCGTCGAGCCAGAACATCGGCTCGGAGGTTTCGTTGGAATGATCGTGCCAGGTCATCGACGGCGTGATGACGAAATCGCCGGGCTCCATCAGCGTGCGTTCGCCGTCGACCGCGGTTGCCGCACCCTTGCCTTCGAGCACGAAACGCAGCGCCGACTGGCTATGGCGGTGTGCGGGGGCGACGTCGCCGGGGACCACCATCTGCACGCCGGCAAACAGCGAGGTCGTGATCTTGGACTGGCCGCGCAAGCCCGGATTTTCCAGCACCAGCACCCGCCGCTCGGCTTCCTTGGCCGTGATCAGTTTGCCGGCCTCGGTCATGTAGTCGCGGATCTGGTCGAACTTCCACAGATGCGGCCGGCAGGCGCTGCGCGGCTCCGGCGTGATCAAATCGCCCATCACGTTCCAGAGCGCCGAGAGGTTCTCGCCATCGATCTTCTTGTAGAACGCCTCGCGTTCCGGGGTCTTCTGCACGGCTTCCATGGTCAGCCTCCCGCTATTTTTGTCAGTTCGGTTCTTGTCAGCTCGCTTAATTGACAGTATACTTACAATATGGCTAGCGTCAATAACGCTGGCGAGGCCAACCGACAAAATGCAAATAACAATATCATTGGGAGGTTCGTAATGAAGCTGCATGGCTATTTCCGCAGCAGCGCGTCCTATCGGGTCAGGATCGCGCTCAATCTCAAGGGGCTGAGCACTGAGCACCTGCCGCATCACCTTCGCAAAGGCGAACAATGCGCGCCCGCCTATCTCGCGCTCAATCCGCAAGGGCTGGTGCCGGCGCTGGAAGACGATGCCGGCACGGTGCTGACCCAGTCGCTCGCCATCATCGAATGGCTTGACGAGACCCACCCCACCACGCCGCTTCTGCCCAAGGATCCGCTGCGCCGCGCCAAGGTGCGCGCCTTCGCGCAAGCGCTGGCCTGCGACACCCACCCGGTGCAGAATCTGAAGGTTCTTGCGCGCTTGCGCCAGCTCGGCCTGGCGGAAGAGAAAGTGACGGAGTGGGCGGCATGGGCCAACCGCGAGGGGCTTTCGGCCTGCGAAACGCTGATCGCCGCCGAGCCCGGGCCGTTCTGTTTCGGGGCCACGCCAACGCTCGCCGATCTCTGCCTGGTGCCGCAGCTCGCCAATGCGCGGCGCTTCGGCGTCGACGTCTCGGCCTATCCGCGCCTGCTCAAGGCCGAAGCCGCGGCCAGAGAAACCAAGGCGTTCGCCGACGCCGCGCCGGACAAGCAACCCGATGCCGAGTAAGTCCAATTCAATTACGATGGACGCCGTCTATACGGCGCCCGGCTATCTGTTCCGGCGCATGCAGCAGATCGCGGTCGCGATTTTTGTCGAGGAATGCCAGGCGTTCGACCTGACGCCGGTGCAATATGCGGCGCTGGTCGCGATCCACACCCATCCCGGCATCGATGCGACGCGGCTGTCGGCGGTGATCGCGTTCGATCGCTCGACGCTCGGCAATGTGATCGAACGGCTGGAGTCCAAGGGCTTTATCGAGCGCAAGGCCGGGCGCGAGGATAAGCGCGTCAAGCTGCTTTATCTGACCAAGGCGGGCGCCGCCACGCTGCGTGAGATCGCGCCCTCGGTCGAACGCACGCAGGCGCGGATGCTGCAGCCGCTGAAGCCCGCAGACCGCAAGGTGTTGCTGGCGCTGATGACGCAGCTCGTCGATCTCAATAACGAGGTCTCGCGGGTGCCGCTGCGCGCCGAAGACGCGCTCGAACATCTTGGGAAATCAAGCTGATGGCCTCGCGCGACGCACGCCCCGTTTTGATCGCCGGCGGTGGCATCGGCGGCCTCGCCACCGCGCTTGGGCTGGCTCAGAAGGGCATCCGTTCAATTTTGCTGGAAAAAGCATCGGCGCTGGGCGAGATCGGGGCCGGGATCCAGCTCGGTCCCAATGCGTTTCACGCCTTCGACTATCTCGGCGTCGGCGAGGCCGCGCGCAACATGGCCGTCTGTATCGATCAGCTCCGGCTGATGGATGCGCTTACCGCCGAAGAGATCGCCCATGTCGATCTGCGCGAGGCGTTTCGCGCCCGCTTCGGCAATCCCTATGCGGTGGTGCATCGCGGCGACCTGCATGGTGTATTCCTGAAGGCCTGCCAGGCGCACGAACTGATCGAGCTGCGCGTCAGCTCGGAAGTGGTCAGCTACGACCAGGATGGTTCATCGGTGACGGCGCGGCTCGCGTCCGGCGAACGCGTCACGGGATCGCTGCTGATCGGCGCCGACGGCTTGTGGTCGAATGTCCGCAAGCAGGTCACCTCGGACGGCCCGCCGCGGGTGTCCGGGCACACCACCTATCGTTCGGTGATTCCGACTGAGCAGATGCCGGAGGATCTACGCTGGAACGCGGCGACGCTGTGGGCCGGGCCGAAGTGCCATATCGTGCATTACCCGCTGTCGGGCTGGAAAGTGTTCAATCTCGTCGTCACCTATCACAACGACGCACCGGAGCCGGTGGCGGGCAAGCCGGTATCCGACGAAGAGGTGATGCGCGGTTTTACGCACGTTCATGAGCGCGCCCGCGAAATCATCCGCCACGGCAAGAACTGGCGGCTCTGGGTACTGTGCGACCGCGATCCCACCGAGCGCTGGATCGACGGCCGCGTCGTGCTGCTCGGCGATGCCGCGCATCCGATGCTGCAATATTTCGCGCAAGGCGCCTGCCAGGCGATGGAGGACGCGGTGTGTCTCTCGCACATGCTGGCGCAGCATGATGATCATGCGACTGCGCTGGAAAATTACCGTGCGCAACGCTTTCCCCGCACCGCGCGGGTGCAACTGCAATCCCGCGCGATCGGCGATCACATCTATCATCCATCAGGCGAGCACGCCCGCCTCCGCAACGCGATCATGCGCGCCAAGACGCAGGAGGAGTATCTCGGGCATCTGTCGTGGCTGTATGGGGGGACGGGGCTGGGAAATCTACAAACGGTGTCGTCCCGGCCTTGAGCCGGGACCCATACCGCGTGATCTATCGGTTAAAAAAAGTCGTCAGATACTACCCGCAACCACTGCGGCCGCGGCGTATGGGTCCCGGCTCGCGCTTCGCTTGGCCGGGACGACGAAAAATTACATCCTCAACAACGCCTGCCGATCGATCTTTCCGGTTCCCGTCTTCGGCAGTTCCTCGATAAACCGCACCTCGCGCGGATATTTGTAAGGCAGCAGTTTTGCCTTGACGAAAGCCTGCAGCTGCTTCGTCGTATTATCGGCGTCGAAGCTGCCTTTGTTCATGACCACCACTGCCTTCAGCGTCATGCGACGGTCCGGCAGCTCGGCGGCGAACACCGCGCATTCCCGCACGTCAGGATGTTCGGCAAGGCACAGCTCGACTTCGAGCGGATAGACCCATTGGCCGGAAATTTTGACGAGATCATCGGCGCGGCCGCGGAAGAAATGGAAGCCGTCGCTGTCGCGGACAAAGCGGTCGCCGGTGTAGATCCAGCCCCCGTCGCGAATGGTCTCCGCCGATTTGTCCGGCCGGTTCCAGTACAGCGGCGTATTGGAATCGCCGCGCACCCACATGATCCCTTCCTCGTTGTCGTCGACGTCACGACCGTCCTTGTCCCTGAGCGCGATTTCGTAACCGGGAACACGCAGCCCCGCCGCACCGAGTTTCTTGTGATCCGGCCGATTGGAAAGGTAGATGTGCAGTGCCTCGGTCGAACCCAGGCCCTCAATGATCTCGAGGCCGGTCAACGCCTTCCAGCCGTTGAACACGTCACCCGACAACACTTCGGCAGCGGACAACGCCAGCCGCAGCGACGAGAAATCCGCTTTCGATGCGCCGTCGGCCTTGGTCAGCGAGGTGTAGAGCGTCGGCAGCCCGAAGAACACGCTCGGACGATACTGCCCGATCGCGTCGAAGATCGCGGCGGGCTTCGGCTGGCCCGGCAACAGCAGTGTGGCGGCGCCGACCGAGAACGGGAAGGTGATGGAATTGCCGAACCCGTAGGCGAAGAAGATTTTCGGCACCGAGAAGCAGATGTCGTCGGGTGCGAGCTTGAGCACGTTGCGCGCGAACGCGGCTTCGCTATAGGCCATGTCGTGCTGCAGATGTACGATGCCCTTGGGCCGCCCGGTCGAGCCGGATGAATACATCCAGAACGCCATCTCGTTGCGGTGTGTGTCCGCTTCGGCAAGTTCGGTGGGGAACGTCTTCAGCCAGGCATCGGCGGCAAGCGCCTTCGGCACGGCGTGTCCGGCGGCGGCACCGTTGGCCACGATCAGCGTCTGCAGCGGCGCGTCCTTGCAGGCGACGGCATCGAAGCGCGCACAGAATTCGGCATCGGTGACCGCGACGGCGGCGCCGGCATCCGAGAGATAGAATTGCAGCAGGTCCGGCGGCGTCAGGGTGTTGATCAGCAGCGGCACGAAGCCCGATCGCACCGCGCCGAAGAACGCGGCCGGGTAGGCCGGCGTGTCGTCAAGGAACATCAGGATGCGGTCGCCGCGCTTCAATCCCAGCGATTGGAAGCCGTGGCCCCATTGGGCGGCCTCGCGGCACAATTCGGCATAGCTGCGCGTGCCCGCAGGCCCGATCAGCGCCGTCCGATCGCCGCGGCCAGCGCTGAGATTATCGAACAGGATTCGGCTGGCATTATAGCGCTCGGGAACGGAGAAGCCGATTTCGCGCGCGCCGGGATTATCCTGGGGTACCTGATCGTCGATCATCATGGTCGGCTCCCACCGTTCTTTGCCGCCTCGTATCGCGCCATGAACGCCGGCGACATCGCGCGCAGGCGCGCATCGTCGATCCGCCCGGAGCGGGTGATGTAGCCATACGCAAAATCCATCAGATCGAGCTTCATGTGTTCGGGGAAATGCTCATACCAGTCGGCGCTGGTGCGCGCCGCCGTCACCAGCTTCTTCACGATCGGCTTGCGCTCGCTCTGGTAACGGGCGAGGCCAGCGGCAATGTCCGCTTCCGCCTCCAGCGCCTTGGTCAGCGCGATGGCGTCCTCGATCGCCAGCCGCGTGCCGGAGCCGATCGAGAAATGCGCCGAGTGCAGCGCGTCGCCGATCAGCACCATATTGCCGTGCGACCAGTTCTCGTTCCAGATCCAGGGAAAATTACGCCAGACCGATTTGTTCGACACCAGCGGATGGCCGTCGAGCGTATCGGCGAAGACCTGCTCGCAGATTGCCTGCGATTGCTCGATGGTCTTGTGCTCGAAACCGTAGGCCTGCCAGGTCGCCGCGTCGCACTCGACCAGGAACGTGCTCATGGCGGGCGCATAGCGGTAGTGATGCGCGTTGAACGAGCCGAGATCGGTCTTCACGAAGGTCTGCGACAGCGTGGCGAAGCGTTTGCTGGTGCCGTACCACGCGAATTTGTTGGTCGAATGCGAAACCGAGGCGCCGAATTCCCGCTCGAAGCGGCGCCGCACCAGCGAGTTCAGCCCGTCGGCGGCGACGATCAGGTCATATCCCTTGAATTCGTCGAGTGACTGAATGGTCGTGTCGTATCGCGGCGTGACGCCGGCGGCGCGGACGCGGCTCTGCAGGATGGTCAGCAGTTCGAGCCGGCCGATCGAGGAGAAACCGACGCCGTCGATCTCGACGCTCTCGCTCCGCAAATTGAGCGTGATGTTCTTCCAGCTTTCCATCCGCGGCGTGATCGCATCGACCGTTTCGGGATCGTCGGCGCGGAGAAATTCCAGCGCCTGTTCGGAGAACACGACGCCAAAGCCCCAGGTAGCACCCTCGGGGTTCTGCTCGAACAGGTCGATCTGGGCGTCGGGGTGACGCCGCTTCCAGAGATAGGCGAAATAGAGGCCGCCGGGGCCGCCGCCGATTACCGCGATACGCACGGTCTTCCTCCCAGATCGACAGTATGCTTACTAGTTGGAGCCACACTAAACCGGACCGGGCAATCTCGCTACCGAAAAATGTGCCGGGACGGGTGCCAATAATGGGCCGTGGCACACGATGGACGTGATGCCATTCGTCCGTCAGCGACCCGGAAGAGATTTAGGTGTCGTCCGCCGAACGGAAGCAACGGAATATGGGACTGAGGACCGGCTCTACTCCACTTTGATTCCCGCGAATTTGGCGACCTTCGCCCACTTCTCGGTCTCTGCGGCGATCAGTTTGCCGAATTCGGTTGGCGAGCTTTTGAACACCGTCGCCCCGAGGCTGGCAATCCGCGCCTGTATAGTCGGGTCGGCAAGACCCGCATTAACCTCCTTGCTGAGCTTGTCGATGATGTCGGGCGGAGTGTCTTTTGGGACACCGAGGCCCTGCCAGCCGCTCGCCTCGAACCCAGGTATGAATTCACTCATGGCCGGAATGTTTGGCAAGGCCTCCGCGCGTGCGCCGCCCGTCACCGCAAGCGCGCGCAGTGCGCCGGTCTTGATGTGTTCGATCGAGCTTGGAATCGGATCGAATGTAACTTGCGAGTCACCGATAAGGAGCGAAGTCAGCGCAGCAGGAGATCCTCGATGGGGCACATGCAGCATATCCACGCCAGCCATCATCTTGAAAAGCTCGCCGACGACATGTGCTGCCGTTGCGATCCCCGCAGACGCCATGTTGATCTTGCCGGGATTGGCTTTGGCGTAGGCGATGAATTCGGGAACCGTCTGAGCGGAAATTGATGGCGACACGACCATCACGAAGGTCTGACGATTGAGACTTGCGACCGGCGCAACGTCGCGGATGAAATTGAAGTTGAGTTTCGGGTAGAGCGAGGCGTTCCATGTGTTGATCGCGGTGACCAGAAGCAAGGTGTGGCCGTCGGGCTGCGCTCGGACGACCGCCTCGGCCGCGATGTTGGTTCCGCCGCCGAGGCGGTTCTCGACAATGAAGGGCTGGCCGAGTCTCTCGGAGAGCCATTGTCCTATCAGCCGAGCCTGAATGTCTGGCGAACTGCCCGCTGCACTGCCGACGACGATGCGTACCAGCCGCGACGGGTACGCCTGAGCTCGCGCACTGTGCGAAACGGCTGGTAACGCGACAGCACCGGCGGCCAGATGCAAGAAAGTCCTTCGCGAGAATTTCATGGTTCGTGCCCTGGTCTCAGTGCTCGCACGCAGAAATCCGCAAGAGCTGTCGCTCACCATCCCTCACTCCCTCGGGTTCTTTTCCGCGATTGCAGGCGCCACGCGTCTATATATTTAGTATGAATATATCTAATTTATGTCCATAGATAATTTAGTTGAAAAAATCGATATTATAGTAGATGGTAGACAATCAGATTGCCGCCATCTCACGCAGAAGGGCGTCGTGCCCCGGAGGAAGAAATGAAGCCCTTTGCGCTATGCCGGACGGTACAGGCCTGCTTGATTGCCTTGATATGCGGCGCAAGTATCGTGAGTGGCCGTGTTGAAGCGCAATCGTCCGACAACTATCCGGCTCGGCCGATCCACGTGATTGTGCCGTTCGCGCCAGGCGCTGCCGACGTATATATCCGCGCTCTTGGCCCTGCACTGGAAGCCGAGCTTGGGCAGCCGATCGTGGTGGAGAATCGCGCAGGTGCAAACGGCCTCATCGGCGCAGACGCGGTCAAGCGCACGGCAGCTGACGGCTACACGTTCCTTTTTGCGACGGCCAGCGTGGTCGCAACCCGCTTTTTCAGGAAGGACGTCACCCTGAACGTCTGCAAGGATTTCGTACCGGTCAACACCGTCCACGAATCCCCCATGGTGCTGGTGGCCTCTCCGGCCCTGGGCGTCAAATCCGTTGCGGAGCTGATCGACCATGCCAGGCGAAATCCGGGCAAGCTGACGTTCGCTTCGGCCGGAATCGGCTCGATCCAGCATCTCAGCGCGGAGCTCTTCAAAAATGAAACGAAGACGGATCTTGTCCATGTCCCCTACAACGGCGGCACAGTCTTCATTCCTGATCTCATAACCGGCCGCGTCGATCTGGCGTTTTCAACGCTCGGCACGCTGGCCGCTCAGATCGGCGAGAAAAAGCTTGTTCCGCTCGCTGTTCTCGGCAAAGCGACGCACAAGGATCTGCCAGGCGTGCCGCCGATAACTGAAACGCTTCCGAACTACCAAAAGATCGCGAGCTGGTCGACGATGTTGGCGCCGCTTGGGTTGCCAGACGCCATTCGGGATCGTGTCCATCAGGCTGTGAGCAAGGCGTTGACCAAACCTGACGTTCAAGCTCTCATTGAGAAGAACTACGGCCTTGCGCTTGATACAGCGACGTCCGCCGAAGTCGGCAAGCTGATCTGCAGCGAATCAGAGCGCCTGGACCTCTTGACCAGGAAAATTGGCATTCAGCCGGATTAGCTGGCTCCATTGTTTTGGCTCTAGAGCATGATCCGGAAAAGTCATCACGCTCTAGTGGCGCGACAACGGCGCCCCGATGTTCTGGCCCGCAGCAGGGTCGGCCGCCAGCATCACCCGGCGGCGATGGATCGAATCCTCCAGCCGCCGCGCAAGGGAAACCAGCGTTGCGATATCCTGCGCGTTTTCGCTTTTGATGGCATTGGCCATCTCGGCATCCAGCGCCTGGTCGACCTGGTTCTCGATCTCGGTCAGTTCGGTCTCGCTCTTCACTTCCCTGATCCGCCGCGGCAAGGCGAACAGGCTGCGCAACGTCGTCTCGGCCGGTTCCTGCCGGCCGCCAAGAAACCGCCATGCGGTTGCGAAGATCGAGGCTAGTGCGCCCAGCACCATCGGCGTCAGGTAAATCCAGTTGCCGTATTTATCCATGAAGCTTTGCTGGGTGCCGTTATAATAGGCCGCAGCGCCCGGATGCACCGGGATATAGGCGCCGGGATCGGTATCTGGAGTGGTCAACCCCGCCAGCAGCGGCTGGTCCCGCACCAGATCGTTGCGCGCGGTAATCAGCGCCTGTGTCAGCGCCGTGATCGTATCCGGATCGAGCTTCTTGTTGGCGACGAGATACGAGCCAACGCGCAACGTGGTGAGATCGGCGTCCGGCACCGGCGGGCTGCCGCGCAATGTACCTAACGGAATATCGAAGCTCTCATAGGCGCCTTCGACATCGGCAATGGCGCCGGCCGATTCAACCGGGACCAGGGCAGGGAAGGAATTATGCGGGCCTCCGAAGAAGCGCCGCACCAGTGACAGATATTTTTCATTGAGGGGAATGACCAGCAGGAACACGCTGGCTTCCTTCGCCTTGATCGCCCGCGGCGTATCCGCCGGTGCGATGTTCTTGAAGACCACCTTGTCGCCGAGGTCGTATTCTTTTTTGAGGGCGTCAATGATCTTCTGGTTGATCTCGCCACCGACGACGCCAACCGTGTGGCCCTTCATCTTCTCGATGCTTGTCACCGCCGATCCCGGCAGCGTCAGGATCATCAGGACCGATTTGGTGACCAGCACCACGCTTCGCGCCAGCGAGAGGTCGCCGACATCGGCGCGCACGATGGCAAGGTCCGCCTTGCCGGCGGCGAAGGTTTTGGCGGAATCGAGCGCGCTGTCGGTCGGCACGATCTTCAGCCGGACCGCGGATTTGGTGGCTTCCAGCCGGGCGGCGATGATCGAAGCGATCCTGGCGGCCTCGCCGTCGAAGGACCCGACCGCGATGCTCAGCGTCGTCGGCCTGTCTGAGATGCGATAGGCGATCAGGCCGGCGCCGAGGACAACGCCGGCAAGGCCCGCCAGCAGGAACGCCCGGGTCCAGAACGGCAATGCCATTGAAAAATTCTTCATCCCGGATTCACGGCCATCGAACGCTTTTCTGGCGAGCGCTCTATGCTGGCACATCATTCGCTGCCCTGCAAAATCCGGAAGCGACAAAAGCCGGCCCGCTGCACTGCCAAAAGAGGCGCACACAGCGGGCCTTGCTCCGGATTGGTTTTGGTCAGGTGCAGCGGCGAACCTTCACGCCGTTCACGATCACCGAGCGGCACACCACCGCCGGCTTCTTGACGACGACCGCACCCCGGGTCCCGGCGCAGCCGGCGCGAACCACGCCGCGGGCGCAGACCACTGCGTTGGCGTCGGTCGATTCGACGGTCATGGCGGTGCCAAAGGCGAGCAGCGCGGCAGCAATGAGCAGAAATGAACGCATGTTTGTTCTCCCTGACTTGTCTTGGTTGGTGTTCAGGCTTCTTCTGGAAGGTGCTGCGGATGCGTTTCGTACCGTGACTTAATTTGTTCTCCGCCGCTTGCAGCGCCTTGTTGCGAGCGGGACGCGATTTGTCGTTCTTCTTCGTCTGCTTGCTTCTTGATCGCGGAGCCGCTGTATTGAAGCTCCCATCTTCATCGCGAGCTTAAGGAGAACCCATGGCGGAGATCAGGGCCAGATGGCTTTCATTCTATGCCGACCACATCGAGCCGGCTTCCAAGGAAATATTTTCGCACGTCGAAAAAATGATTGTCGGAACGTTGATCGTGTCGGCGGGCGCACATGTCTCGAGCAATGAGCCGGCGATCGTCCTGTTCGGCTATTTACGCCATGGCCTTGTCGGGCGCGGCGTCGAGTTGTTCGGAGTCATCCTCCTGCTGCTGAATTTTGTCGACGGCCTCTACAGGCTGGCCAAGGTCAATTGGCACGTCGCGTATCAGATCGCGATGACGATTTGTTATGTCGCCCTGACGGTGCGGTTGGTTCAATTGATCCTCGCATTTCGTGGTGAGTAGGTGCAACCCTGCAGGGAATGGTGGAAATCTATCATCTGGGCGCGAATTCGTCATCCGGCGCGCCCTGCCGCAGGCTAATTTCGCGGCAATCGATGATAAAACAAGGAGCAGTGCGGGGCATTGCCTGATCGTTGGGCATCGGGCAGGGTCCAATCCGAAAAGGGGATCGGGCTACATCTGCCGAATTGACCGGCGATGTCGCAATGCACACTGGGGGACTTAGGATGTTTTTCAAGAAGTCGATGCTTGCCGCGGCTTTCGCGCTCGCTGCCGCCGCGCAGGCCACGCCTGTTCATGCCGATGCGCTGGATTCGATCATGGCGGCCAAGGTCATCAAGGTTGCAGTGCCGCAGGATTTTGCCCCGTTCGGTTCCGCCGGGCTCGATCTCAAGCCGCAGGGTTACGACATCGACATGGCCAACCTGATCGGCAAGGCGCTCGGGGTGAAGGTCGAGATCATCGCCGTGACCAGCGCCAACCGGATTCCCTATCTGCAGACCAAGAAGGCCGACATCGTCATTTCCAGCCTCGGCAAGAACGCCGAGCGCGAGAAGGTGATCGATTTCTCCGCAGCCTATGCGCCGTTCTTTTCCGGCGTGTTCGGCACCAAGGACATCAAGGTGGCATCGGCTGATGAACTCAAGGGCAAGACGATCGGCGCCACCCGCGGCGCCATCGAGGAGCAGGAATTGACCAAGCTCGCGCCGGCAGACACCACCATCAAGCGCTTCGAGGATAACAACGCCACCATTGCGGCCTTCGTGTCCGGTCAGGTCGACCTGATCGCGACCGGCAACACGGTCGCCGCGGCCATCGCCGAGAAGGTCCCGGCCCGCGCGCCCGCGCTCAAATTCGTGATCAAGGAGAGCCCGTGCTTCATCGGGCTCAACAAGGAAGAGCCGAAGCTGCTGGCGAAGCTCAACGAGATCATCGCGCAGGCCAAGACCTCCGGCGATATCGCCAAACTGTCCGAGAAGTGGCTGAAAGCGCCCTTGCCGCCGGGCTTTTAGCCGGGTCGCGGGGGGGCAGCCCGCCATGAACTACAAGCTCCAATTCAGCGAATTGCTGCCGCACTGGGATGTGCTGCTGTGGGGCTTGCTGTTCACCGTCGTGCTGACGGTCGTGTCGACGGTCGCCGGTATCGCGGTCGGCACCGCCGGCGCATCGGCGCGCACCTTCGGGCCGAAATGGCTGGGCAACCTGGTCGCGGCCTATGTCGAGGTGATCCGCAACACGCCGTTCATCGTGCAATTGTTCTTCATCTTCTTCGGCCTGCCGGCGGCCGGGCTGAAGCTCGATGAATCGACCGCGGCGTTTCTCGCCATGACCATCAATCTCGGCGCCTATTCGACCGAGATCATCCGCGCCGGCATCGAGGCGGTGCCGAAAGGCCATATCGAGGCCGGGATCAGCCTCGCGATGACCAAGTGGGAGGTGCTGCGCCACATCGTGCTGAAGCAGGCGTTTGAGAAAATCTATCCGGCGCTGTCGTCGCAGATCATCATCGTCATGCTGGGCTCGGCCGTGGTGTCACAGATCTCGGCGCAGGATCTGACCTACGCCGCCAACCTCATTGCCTCGCGCAATTTCCGCAACTTCGAAGTCTATTTGCTGGTGGCGCTGGCCTATTTGCTGCTTGCCATGCTGACGCGTTCGCTGTTGCGCGGCCTCGGCCGCATCCTGTTCAAGGCGAAGTGAGCCATGTTGCAGTTCAGCCTCTGGGACATCCTGTCGAACCTCTTGATCGCCACACAGTGGACCATCGTGCTGTCGCTGATCGCCTTTGTCTGCGGCGGCGTTGTCGGGTTGATCCTGCTGTTCATGCGGACCTCTCGGATTCCGGCGCTGGAGTGGTCCACCAAGATCTACATCGAGCTGTTCCAGGGCACGCCGCTGTTGATGCAGCTGTTCCTGTTCTTTTTCGGCATCGCGCTGTTCGGCATCGAAGTCAGTCCATGGATGGCCGCGACCCTGGCGCTGACGTTCTGGACCAGCGCTTTTCTGGCCGAGATCTGGCGCGGCTGCGTCGAGTCGATCCCGAAGGGGCAGTGGGAAGCCTCCTCCAGCCTCGCCATGAGCTACATCGAGCAGATGCGCTACGTCATCGTGCCGCAGGCCTCGCGCATCGCGGTCGCGCCGACCGTCGGCTTCTCGGTACAGGTGGTCAAGGGCACGGCGCTGGCCTCGATCATCGGCTTCGTCGAACTGACCAAGGCCGGCACCATGCTCAACAACGCGACGTTCCGTCCCTTCGTGGTCTATTCGCTGGTCGCGCTGATCTATTTCTGCCTGTGTTTCCCGCTGTCCTGGTGGGCGAAAAAAATCGAGGGCCGACTCAATGTCGCTCGTTAGCATCCGTGACGTCAGAAAGAGCTTTGGTCCGAACGAGGTGCTGAAAGGCGTCTCGCTCGATGTCGCCAGGGGCGACGTCGTCGCCATCATCGGCCGCTCCGGTTCGGGCAAGAGCACGCTGCTCCGCTGCATCAACGGCCTGGAGACCTATCAGTCCGGCGCCATCATCGCCGACGGCATCGAGGTCGGCGGCGCCAATATCAATCTGCGCGAGCTGCGCCGCCATGTCGGCATGGTGTTCCAGCAGTTCAACCTGTTTCCGCATCTGACCGCCGCCGAGAACGTGATGCTGGCGCCGACCGTGGTCAACAAGGTGTCGGCCAAGGATGCGCGCGCCATTGCGGCCGAAGTGCTGGCGAAAGTCGGGCTGTCCGAGAAGATGGACGCCTATCCGAACCAGCTCTCCGGCGGTCAGCAGCAGCGCGTCGCCATCGCGCGTTCGCTGGCGATGCGGCCCAAGGTATTGCTTTGCGATGAAATCACCTCGGCGCTCGACCCGGAACTGGTCAACGAGGTGCTGCGCGTCGTCGAGCAATTGGCGCGGGAAGGGATGACGCTGATCCTGGTCACGCACGAAATGCGCTTCGCCCGCGACGTCGGCACCAAGCTCGTCTTCATGCACCACGGCAAGGTGCATGAAGAAGGCGTTCCGAAAGAGGTGTTCGCCGCGCCCCGAACGCCGGAATTGCAGCAATTCGTCGGCACGGTTGGCTGAACGTAGCTGAACGTAGCCCGGATGAAGCCAACGGGTCGTGCGAAGCGCGCCCGATGACAGGCTCCGCGCAATCCGGGATCAATCCATCCGAAGGCGAGACCGTTCCCGGATTTCGCTTCGCTGCATCCGGGCTACGATTCCCGTCTCACTGCGCCTTGAACGGGGACAGTACGTCCTGGCACGCGGGCGACAGCGAACCGGCGTTGGTCGCCAGACACTGCACGATGCGGCCGCCGCCCGGCGCTACGCCGCCGCAAATGGTGCGGACGTCGGCACCGCAGGCCGACCGCAGCACGAACAGTTCTTCGCGCGGCCGCAGCGGCCGCAATACGATCACAGCAGGTGCGGCTGGCGCAGTGGCTGCGCCTGCCGCTGCCGGAGCTGTCGCTGCGGCAGGAGCGCTGCCTGCTGCCGGTGCGGCACCGCCGCCGCTTGCCGCCGTGACCGCCTTCTCGCAAGCCGGCGAAAGTTTTGCCTTGTTCTTCTCCAGGCATTGCAGCGCCGGCGCGCCGCCGGTCGGGACACCGGCGCAAACCTTTGGATAATCCGAGCGGCAGGCGCTGCGGATTGCGGAAGTCTGCGCGCTCGATGGTTGCGCCGCGCCCGTTGCGGCTGCGGCTTTAGGCGCTGCAGCCCCGGCGGCGGGCTTCGCGGTTGCCGCGGCCGGAGCAGTCTGTGTCTTGGGTGCAGCAGCAGGAGCGGATTCGGCCTTCGGCGCGGCAGCCGCCGGGGCTTCCACCGCGCGCACCGCACTTTGACAGCTCGATGACAGGCTCGACATGTTCTTCTGCAGGCACTGCAGCGAGGCTTCGCCGCCCGGCGGAACGCTGGAGCAATGCGCAATGTAATCGGAGCGACATTGCGTTTTGATTGCGTCGCGCTGGACCTGGCTCGGCGCCTGCGAGAGGGCAGGTACTGCGGATGCGAATATTGCCGATAGCATCAACGCCCCAAGCGTCGCCGCACGTGTCAACGTGTTGATCATTTGAATAAATCCTTTTGTTGTCGCTGGAGCCGCCGCTTCAACAGAAGTAAAATCAAAAACGCATTGGCGAAGAAAATTCCGCGCGCGCATCATTTTCGGTTTCCGGTTCCCCTGCAAGTGGATTGTTGCTATTTTTACCGGATGGTCGAACGCCACAATTTGTATGGACCGCCGATTGCAGAACAAAACAAAGCATATTGAGGCACGCAAAATGAAGCCTGAGCGTTCGCCAGAGCGTTTTCCCGCGAAGTGGACACCGGTTCGCATTAAGAAAACGCGTCAAATCAAGAATCTAGAGCCCCGTTCCGATTCAATCGGAACGGAAAAGGCTCTGGCATGCAGCAGACCACATGAGGCCTTCAGACAAAGAGGCGCGATTGCGTGTCGCGCGGCCTTCGCGATTGCGGCATTCGCTGTGTTAAGTGCCTGCGAACAAAATAGTTTTGTGCCGCCGCCGCCACCGAAAGTTGAAGTCGCTGCGCCCGTGCAGCGCAGCATCACGCGCTATCTGGAGGCGACCGGCAACACCGCGCCGATCAAGAATGTCGATCTCGTCGCCCGCGTGCAGGGTTTTCTGCAATCGATCAATTACCAGGACGGCACCTTCGTGAAGGAAGGCACCACGCTGTTCACGATCGAGCCGGAAACTTACAAATTGAAGCTCGATCAGGCCCAGGCCGCCGAAACTGGCTTGCAGGCTTCGATGAAGCAGGCCGAAGCCGATTTCAAGCGCCAGTCCGATTTGGTCCAAAGGCAGGCGGTCTCGCAGGCAACGCTCGATACGTCGACGGCGGCGCGCGAAAACGCCCAGGCCAATTTGCAGCAGGCCCAGGTCAACACCAAGATTGCCGCCGTCAACTACGGCTACACCAATGTCACGGCGCCGTTCGACGGCATCGTCAGCGCGCATCTGGTCTCGGTCGGCGAACTTGTCGGCGTGTCATCGCCGACGCAGCTTGCCAACATCGTGGCGCTCGACCCGATCTATGTGAATTTCAACGTCAACGAACAGGACGTGCTGCGGATTCGGGAAGAAGCCCGGCGGCGGGGAATGAGCGTCAACGAACTCCGGCAATTGCCGGTCGAGGTCGGATTGCAGACCGAGAGCGGCTTTCCGCATAAGGGCAAGCTCGACTATGTCTCGCCGACCCTCAATCAATCGACCGGCACGCTGGCGGTGCGCGGCGTATTGCCGAATTCCGATCGGGCGTTGTTGCCCGGATTTTTCGTCCGGGTTCGTGTGCCCTTCGATGAGCAGGCCAACGCGCTGCTGGTGCCCGATGTCGCGCTCGGCAGCGACCAGGCCGGTCGCTATGTGCTGGTCGTGAATGGCGAGAACGTCGTCGAACAGCGCAAGGTCCAGACCGGGCCGCTGGATGGCGATCTGCGCGTGATCGAAAGCGGCCTGAAGGCGGATGACCGCGTCGTCATCGCCGGGCTGCTCCGCGCGATTCCCGGTCAGAAGGTCGACCCGCAGGTCAAGAAGATCGAAGCATCGCCGGCGTCAGCCAAATAAGGACCGGCCATGATTTCGAAATTCTTCATCGAGCGGCCCGTCCTTTCCAACGTCATCGCGATCCTGATGATCCTGATCGGCGGCGTCTGCCTGTTTCGCCTCGCGGTGGCGCAATATCCCGACATCGTGCCGCCGACGGTGCAGGTGACGACGCGTTATCCCGGCGCCAGCGCCAAGACCGTGATCGACACCGTGGCGCTGCCGATCGAGCAGCAGGTCAACGGCGTCGAGGACATGCTCTACATGCAGTCCTATAGCGGGGCCGACGGCACCTATTCGCTGACCGTGACGTTCAAGATCGGCACCGATCTCAATTTCGCGCAGGTGCTGGTGCAAAACCGGGTGTCGAGCGCGCTGTCGCAGCTGCCGCAATCGGTGCAGAACCAGGGCGTCACCGTACAGAAGAAGTCGACGGCGATCCTGCTATTCGTGACGCTGACGTCGCCGAATGCGACCTATGACAGCCTGTTCCTGAGCAACTACGCCACCATCAACATCAAGGATGAACTGTCGCGGCTATCAGGCGTCGGCAACGTCACGGTGTTCGGCGCCGGCCAGTATTCGATGCGGGTGTGGCTCGATCCGAACAAGCTGCAGGTCCGCAACTTGATGCCGCAGGATGTCATCACCTCGATCCAGCAGCAGAGCCAGCAGGTCACCGCAGGCCAGATCGGCGCACCGCCGACGCCGGCGGGGCAGGCGTTCCAGTATACGCTGAATGTCAGCGGGCGGCTCAGCGAAAAGAGCGAATTCGAAAATATCGTCGTCAAGACCGGCAGCAATGGCGATGTCACCCGCGTCCGCGACGTCGGCTGGGTCGAACTCGGCGCCCAGACCTACAGCCAGGTGTTCTCGCTCAACAACAAACCCGCCACCGGCATCGGCGTGTTCCAGTCGCCCGGCGCCAACGCGCTCGAGGTCGAGAAGGCCGTCAAGGAAAAGATGGCGGTGCTCGCGAAAGCGTTTCCGCAGGACGTGAAATACGACACGCCGTTCGACACCACGAAATTCGTCTCGGAATCGATCAACGAGGTCTACAAGACGCTGATCGAAGCCGGCTTGCTCGTTCTCGTCGTGATCCTGATCTTCCTGCAGGACTGGCGGGCGATGCTGGTGCCGGCGACCACCGTGCCGGTCACGATCATCGGCGCATTCGCCGCGATGGCCGCGCTCGGCTTCACCGTCAATATCTCGACCCTGTTCGCGATCGTGCTCGCGATCGGCATCGTGGTCGACGACGCCATCGTCGTGGTCGAAGGCGCGGCGCATAACATCGAGAAGGGCATGTCCGGCCATGACGCCGCGATATCGGCGATGGACGCGCTGTTCGCGCCGATCGTCGGCATCACGCTGGTGCTGATCTCGGTGTTCCTGCCGTCGGCTTTCCTGCCGGGGCTGACGGGGCGGATGTATTCGCAATTCGCGCTGGTGATTGCGGCGACCGCGCTGCTCAGCGCCATCAACGCCGCGACGCTGAAGCCGACGCAATGCGCGTTGTGGCTGCGCCGGCCGGCGCCGCCGGAGCAGCGCAATTTCTTCTACCGCGGCTTCAATGCGGTCTATGACCGGGTCGAGCGCGCCTATAGCCGGCTGATCGGCCGGCTGGTCGCGCACAGCAATATTTCCGTGATCTTTGCCCTCATCCTGATTTGTGGCGCCGGTTACGGCCTGTCGCGGGTGCCGACCGGCTTTATCCCGATCGAGGACCAGGGCTACCTCCTGGTCGCCGTACAATTGCCCGATGGTGCCGTGCTCGACCGCACCCAGCATGTGCTGGACCGGGTCAGCGACATCGCCAGCAAGCATCCCGGCGTCGATCAGGTCATCAGCATTTCCGGCATCTCGGCGCTGGATGGTTCGTCGAGTCTTGCCAATGCCGGCGTGGCCTATCTGATCCTGAAGGAGTGGAGCGCGCGCGGTGCGGGCGAGGATCTGCGGTCGCTGTTCGTCGGCCTGAACGAGAAGATGTCGGTGATAGAGGAGGCGCGCATCCTCGTGATCCCGCCGCCGCCCATTCAAGGCATCGGCAACGCCGCCGGTTTCGCGATGCAGGTCCAATTGCGCGACGGCAATGCCGACTACGGCAAGCTGCAGGCCATTGCCGGCGCCATCGTCTCCAATGCGCAGACGCAAAGCGCGCTGCAGCGTGTCAGTTCATCGTTCCGCTCGATGGTGCCGCAGTTCGATGTCGAGGTCGACCGGATCAAGACCCAGACCCTGCATGTCACCACCGACCAGATCTTCTCGACCCTGTCGTCCTACATGGGATCGACCTATGTCAACCAGTTCAACAAGTTCGGCCGTACCTTCCAGGTCTACGCCCAGGCGGATGCGCAATACCGCCTGACCCCGCGCGACATGGAAAAGATGATGGTGCGCAACAGCAATGGCGACATGATCCCGCTCGGCACGGTCGCCAAGATCACGCCGGCGGTCGGCCCCTCGCTGATCAGCCTGTACAATCTCTATCCATCCGCGAGCATCATCGGCCTGCCGGCCACCGGCTACAGCTCCGGCCAGTCGATGAAGCTGATGGAGGAGATCGCCGGCAAGACCTTGCCGCAAGGCACCGGCTTTGAATGGACGGCGATGTCGTACCAGGAGAAGGTCGTCGGCGGGCAAATCTACTGGGCGTTCGGGCTCGCGCTGCTGCTGGTCTATCTCGTGCTGGCCGGACAATATGAAAGCTGGTACGCGCCGATCTCGGTGATATTAGCGGTGCCGCTGTCGCTGCTCGGCCCGATGGCGGTGCTGACGGCGTTGAGGATCGAAAACAACCTCTATACCCAGATCGGCATCATCCTGCTGATCGCGCTGTCGGCCAAGAACGCCATTCTGATTGTCGAAGTCGCGCTCGAACTGCATGTGCGCGACCGCAAGCCGCTGCTGGAATCCGCGATCGAGGCGGCGCGCGCCCGGTTCCGGCCGATCCTGATGACGTCGTTTGCGTTCATCCTCGGCGTGGTGCCGCTGGTGCTCGCCACCGGCGCCGGCGCCAACGCCCGCAAGTCGATCGGCATCACCGTCTTCTCCGGCATGCTGGCCTCGACCTGCCTCGCGGTGCTGTTCGTGCCAACGTTCTTCGTCGTGGTGCAGCGGTTCGAGAACTGGCTCAGCGAGCGGAAGCAGAGGAAGGCCGGGGTGCAGGTGGCGCCGCAGACGCCGACGGTGCATTAGACTCTCCGCGTCGTCCCGGCCTTGAGCTCAGATGCGCAATTGCGCATCGGGGGACCCATACGCCGCGGCCTTTCGGCAAGGACGCTGGCGTTAGATACCTTCTATAACAATAACCGCCGCGGCGTATGGGTCCCGGCTCAAGGCCGGGACGAGTGCGTCCGTGAGGACGCTTTGACTGAACGGTGTAAGTCCGTTCTGGAGTTGGTCGCAACTCCACAATCGAAGGAAACTGCGTCGCCGAG
>Ga0307517_10000857_pt1 | contig 51978 bp, 49 predicted proteins | sample 23_EM_MG_FD_194515 | JGI IMG/M metagenome (GOLD analysis project Ga0307517, IMG submission 194515) | Populus trichocarpa ectomycorrhiza microbial communities from riparian zone in the Pacific Northwest, United States - 23_EM | ecosystem: Host-associated > Plants > Roots > Unclassified | place... | reverse complement strand
GTCAGGACGCAAGGAACGTTGGAACGCAAGTCAGGACGCACAGGACGCAGGGGACGCAGAAAATACGTCGCTTGCGTCAGGACGCAACGCCGACGGATCAGACGCAGGATCCGTTTTTGCTGATGAAGACAAGAGATAACCGTAGGACTGTGAGTGAAAATGCGATGATCAACTGATAATGAACAAACAAAGGGAAGAACAGGCTATCTTATATCCTCCTCAAGTGAAAACCTTCCTCCCCGCACACTTCCAGAGCGTGCCAGATTTCTCTCCCACTTTCCGTCCCTAGGTCGTCCTTCTTTTGCGTTGTGCCGATTCATATCCGAGGTAGAAGTATCGTGGCCGAGGGTAGTGTTTATGCCACCTGCCGAGGGCAGTGCCGGTCACCGAGGGTGAGGATGGATGTTCGGCTCTTGCTGGTGTTTGTGTTTCATCATTGATGAATCGGTGTTTGGTGATGTCGCACCAGGTATGCAGGGTCAGGTGTGTTGGGTGGTTAGAAGCTAATAGTGGTGGAACACTCGTGAAGCCATCGTTCGTTTTAGGCTTATAGCTAATCGTAGTCGCGTTTCCCATCTGGTTGGAATGGAAAATATATGGTGAGCAGCCTAAAGGGGTTAATTTCCAACAGTTTTGGTAGCATCATCTGCAGGAGGATTTTCGGGTAGGTTCTGAGATACGTGGGTTAATGTGGAGTGGGGGGGAGGAGGAGAAACCTACCACGCAGCGGAATCGATGGAAGACTCCGAACCTCACTATGAGCCTGCAGCAAATGTCGCCTCGGAGTGCTGCGGTGAATATGTACTATACTTATTGTAGTGGGGGGATTTCTCCCAGGGTGGCTTTTCCTACACTAAAGGGGCTATTGGAAATCCCCGGCATGCAGTGAGGATTGAGTAATGAAAGGGTGGGGATAAGCAGTGGGGTACCTTTAGTGATCCTATCCCAAACCTTGCCAACATCTCCACCTTGCGCAGCTCTATACTGAGACGACAGCTCTGGTGTTTTACTAAATGTTATGTGTTTGACTCTCCTAAATTTTCTAGCACGGATGCTGCTGAATCTTGATCCCGGCGAAGAGACAAGGAAATCACTCCAATTAGCTGGGACATCGCCACAAACTGAATCCCAATGAAGGTACTCCATTGGGGCAACTCTGTTGAGGCACAGCGGATAGAGTAGAGACCCAAGCCGGGCGGGCAAGGGTGGGCCATGGGCTACCTTTGCCATAGTTCTGGAGCAAGGTGATATTCTTAGGAGCTGCGAGAGGCAAATTCTCATTCCCCTGCAGGGGTTCCTCGGATGACTGCCTCTTAGGGCTCCATTCTTCTCTCTTTTTGATAGGAGTGTCTGGGTGTTTCTTGCTTAAGTTTATGTTGGCTTGTACAGAGGGGATGAGGAAAGAGTATTAGATCAGCAGGAGATTCCTGTAATTGATGAGAGTGTAAGCATTCTATATCTCCGAGAATACGCCATGAGAGGGGGAGAGTGAGGATGGACATTAATGCAGGGGCTGTTTCTTCTAGCTGTGTTAGACCACCCGGGATATTGGAGATCTTACCGCGTTATATCTGTAGTGAAATGGATGGTTGCTAGCATAAGTATTTACTAACTAAGCCCGATGCTCAGGAGTAACTGCAGGAGTCCCCCGGATATTAGAACGCAGGCTCATGGTTCCACAAGAGAATGAAATCTTACTTCTGTACTGTACTAAGAGTTCGAGAAGTGCTACCTAATCATCTCATGACGCAATCAGGTATCGAGGTGCCAAGTTAGTATGTATCACATCCCATAGATCTTGTTCCAATGTCATGTGCTTATCATGGATGTATCTGCCCGGCGTCCGCCAATCTTATGTCTTTTGCTATGCACTATATATACCTCCCATCGCCCGAAAAACAAAAAAGTTTAAATTGCAAGGCAATAAACAGGGAAAGGGTAGCTTGTTAGTTTGAAAATAACTAAAACCATTATAGCTTTCGGGACCCACACGGCGGCTTCCCCAAGACAGGAGGCACAAAAGAAAGTTTTCATTCCTTTCTGCTACCCCGCCGATCGGGAACCCAAAAGTCTGGGGTTGGATTCTGCCATCTCATAGAAGGGTCGACAAGCCCCATAGCCCCACCGATGAAGGCCAACTCCCTCAATCCCCCAGTCCCCATAGGCCAGGATCCCAACCCCCCCCCCCCGCCATAAACGACGGATCGTTCGATGATAGCTCTGTGCGAATATGAATTGAGCTCTAGGGTTCCAGCTAGTTGCGCTAGGGCCTAATTGGGTCTTGACACGTTAGCTACTGTGCAAGCTGGGTATTTCATAGAATATTAACTATTTTAGAACAAATACTTCTCATACTAAAAGCTGGATATCGGTCGGAGTCTAAATGGGAAGTGGGTGTGCACTCATTACTAGGATATAATAGGATATGAGACCACCCAGCCCAAGTAATGCGAGTAGCCTTGTACTAACCCATGCACTATCTGATAGATTTTGACACAAAGGAGCACTGGGTCACAGATTCTAAGCTCCAGCCACTGATTGAGACATACCAGTCACTCTTTCAGTTTTCTCCTCCGAGCTTTATGATCCCCCCCAAATACCTAACTAGATAGGGCTTCACCCAACCACAGCGCCCAAACCAGCAAAAAAGTGGTTCGCCGGGCATTTTATTTTAATGCCCAACTACATCCACTGGACTGAGATTCAAATGCATGGTGGTCCCCGTTTCAGATTAGCAGGGACTAGTTTCCTAGCCATTAGACTATCTGAGCTGGTCGAAAACTATCTATCGGCTTTGGATTTTAAGTGAGATGTTCTTTCAATACGAGATTCTCGAAAAACCCGAACCTGGTAATATACTAGGTCGGATAAAAACACAACCCCAGATGGGGTCGACAATGATGTGGAGGCGGACGTCGTGAAGAAAATTTCCGATGTTGCTAATCTCGCTGAGTGTCGATGCGATTATAGCAGAATGGCATAATCGAGGGTATTTTGTGGGGGTATCGAAAAAGAGTGTGGGGTGTAGGAAAAGACTGTGGGAGGTGGCCACAGACGACGGGTATCTAGGAGGACTGCTAGAGATAGGGGAGCAAAAAAATATGGGGACGGGGGGGCGCAGCAGAACTGTGAGTATTGTATTATGATGCTATGTACAGTTCGGTGACAAAATTAATGAGATCGTCACTTACCCTTTTTACCCCAAAATTGGCCATTTTTGCAACCACGAAACAGTATCATATCCACCGCAATTAAGTATCTAAGGGCCCAAGCACTAGAGGTATATCTTGACTTCACTAAACGGAAATTTCAACAGAATCAGACTCATGCTGTGTCATTGGTGGGCCGAAGATTGCAATTTTGTAAGCAAGTATGATATCATACCTTTTTCTGTGGGCCCCATACAAATTCCACGGCTTGGCATGGACAATTCGACTTCCCACTATTTATTTGTCTCCACAAGGGTCAATTCATAAGCAATTGCGGCTAAAGTCGTGTTTATGGGCTGAATCAACAAGCTCCTAGCTACCCATAGGCTAAATTTAGCAACTATTAGTATTGGGGATCTTGTTGTGCTGTAGGTTTCGTTGAGGCTCAGTTTCGCTGTACTTTGACGGGTACTTCACCCGACCGACGATGACTTATCCAAGAACTATACTCGGTAGTAGACAAAGTAAACATAGTTCCTGCAAGAGAGAGAAGAAGGTTAAATAGACCATCAAGTCCTCTAAGTGTCAAGAATAAGACAGAAGCAATTCATTCCTCTCCTACCTCCGATTTCTCTTTCAGGGGCTTTTTAACACACTTTCCCCAACCACCATGGCGATGTCGCAAGAGAGCCAAACTACTACCCATATTACGGATGTTAATTCTCATCAGAATACCTGGGATGTTCTCAGAATTTTGCCGCAAACTTAATTGACTACCAGGGATCCAGATATCTCCATCCAATTTCCGAGCCCTCAAACAGCGGCAGTGATAACGCTGGTGCACTTCCCAGTGCAAGAGACGAGTTGCTTAAGCTGACATTCGAGGCACTCAGTAATAAGGAGGATATGAGAAACCCGGATCCTACTGAGTGTCTTCTGTGAGATCAGGAAGTCATGAGTGATTTCATTGACGATTTATAACTTATCTTATCCTTACCATTTAGATGGTTGGGAAAGTACAAGCAAACATCCCCACTGCGTCCCAAATTTGTGTCGGGCGTGATTCCGACTAGAGCCATATTTCTAGCGCTTTAACCCTCGCTGTGTAAGAATTATAAATAGTTAGGGATATGAAATCTTTAACTTGAAGTGTCTGACTTGAAAGCCTGAGCACGGCCATCCGAAATGGTGAATCTGAAACCATCCCGGGGCCCAAACTACTGTACATCTACCCTAGGCTGTCCGCTGAATGGAAAAGGACGGAGAGCCACTGGCAGTCTGTTCGGTCCTACCTCCAAGACGGAAGGGCTGGAAGGTTCGGAACACTGGATTCTGTGGGAGACCACGATGTATCATATCACGGGGGACAAAAGTTTAGCGCATGGCTTGGGACTGGGGGCACTTGTAGCGCATGCGGGGTATATGTGGGGAGGAAGGAAGGCTTGGCATGCACACTAGGATGTGGATCTCTCACACCAAGCGGCTCTTGTAGTCCCTAGCAGTTGAGATAAGGTCACCGGGCCTCAGCAGCAGCAATAGTGATTCAATAGGGACAATTGCTGGTCTGTTACCAAGGGCTTGTGGTAGTGGACGGGGGGCTTCAACTATCCGGTTAACCCTCATTACCCGCGAGAGGCTTCCGGGCTCATCCCGAGCCTTTTATCATAGTACAGCTCGTTCGATAATTCCAGAAACCTACAGTCTTAGGGCCCGTTTACCTAGAGATGTCCGTCTAAAAGCCTGCAACGATGCCGACCGTTAAGGGCGGCTTAACAGTGAGGGAGAGTGCGGCAAAGTAGATAGCGTTTGCCTAGAGTAGGCACCATAATTTTTTGACGGTCTAGCTACAAGAATCTAGGACTGTGGAAAATTGGCCAAACACTTTCGCGCGGTTTATCAGAAAACGCTTGAGAGGCCACCGTCTAGTGCAACCACTATTACAAATTTAATTTTTAGTAGAAAGAGACAGACAGTTGAAGGTATGTAAAGAAAACAGAATTGTTGCACGCCTAGCTAATATACTATCTAGTATATAACTAAAAGCCGGTTTACCTAACTGACTTTCTTTGACGGTCGCCACTCTCTCTGGTTGCTAGACGGCCGTCTATAGGTAAACGGTCCCTTAATGTCAGGTTTTAGGTTAGCAGTAGGTACGTGTAGCTATCCTCATGTGTGTTGGGGTTGATTAGTAGGGTTGGGTGAACAGGTAGCGGGTCTTGGCAGCCATGTATTTCTATATAAGCCTTCGGTCCTAGATAAGAAATACATCATGTCATCCTTCCACCACCACCGGGTTTCAACACTTAAGCTATCTGACTTCGCAGCAGGCCGAGGCTCTCTCAGCCAGTTGCTCTCCCTATTTCCAACTCACATCCTTTCTTAGTCTCCAGTCCACTGTCCCTCTCGAGCTCTAACACAAGCGCTTGCTAGAATATTCTCCTCTGTGGGGGAATCTAAGCGAAACGGTGCCTTCTAGATTGAGCGGTATTTCTTGAGCCGAAGGTATTCGAGGACTGTAGTAGCCACATATCTACCAAACCCCTCTAGAAAGCACGGAAGCGGTATGTTTACCTTATTGATTTTGATAACATTTCCCTGTTGGATGTTCTACACTGTGCATTATCTTCGGGATTGCTGAGATTGTAGTGGTTTGATAGAGGTGGGAGTTTGTGTATCAACTAAAGGACGGCATGGGTGATACACCTCTCGCGCGGGCTGCGGGGAATGGGCACGAGGGGGTGGTGAAATTACTACTCAGCCGAGGGGACATCGATCCTAACAAGCCCAATGTGGAGGGCCGAACACCACTCTGGCAGGCTGTCTGCCTGGGACACTCGGGAGTGGTCGAAATATTACTCGGACGGGACGATGTCGACCCCGACAAGCCAGATGAGGAGGTCAAGACACCACTCTGGTGGGCTGCTTTTTATGGGCACGAGGAAGTGGTGAAGATACTACTCGGACGAGAGGATGTTGACCCCGACACGCCAGATCAGCATGGCCGAACACCACTCTCGCAAGCTGCTCGTAGTGGGCATGAGGGAGTGGTGGAAATACTTCTCGGACGGGACGATATCGACCCCGATATGCCAGATGAGCATGGCCGAACACCACTCTTGTGGGCTGCTTGTAATGGGCACGAGAAAGTGGTGGAATTACTACTCGGACGAGACGATGTTGACCCCGACATTTCTGATGACTATGGTCAAACACCATTCTCGTCGGCTTCTTGCCATGGGCATGACGAAGTTATGAAATTACTCCTCGAGTGGGGCGATGTCAATCCCGACAGGCCAGATGAGTGTGGCCAAACACCACTCTCACTGGCTGCTTTTGGTGGGCACGAGGAAGCGGTGATTTTACTACTCGGACGGGATGACGTCAATCCCGACAGGCCAGATAAAGAGGACAAGACACCACTCTTGTGGGCTGCCTACATGGGGCACTTGGGAGTGGTCGAAATATTACTCGGACGGGACGATGTCGACCCCGACAAACAAGATAACGACGGCAGAACACCACTCTCGTGGGCTGCTTGTAATGGGGACGAGGAAATGGTGAAATTACTGCTCGAACAGGATGACGTCAACCCCGACATGCCAGACGATCGTGGCCAAACTCCGCTCTGGTGGGCTATGGAATATTGCCACACGAGAGTGGTAGCTCTACTACCGCTAATGTGGTAGCTCTACTACAGTCTCCAAGATTTGCCACCAACGGCACGGCCTAGCCCTTCCTACCGCCCCCAGACACCGTACCGACAGCCTATACGCCATTCTCACCATAACTACAATTACTCCATAAACCTACTTGCCATCGCCACTCCCTCTGACCCCACTCACCCAACCCTCTCCTACCTCTTATAAAAAAAAACTACCTTATGGTAACCTCCCTCTCACCCCTTCTCCCTTCCTTTCTAGAGCCAGCCTAACACAAAAACACTACTAAATCTTCTCTTTTTTTCTTAGTGGAAGGAAATCACATGCATACACCCATCATCTACAGATACCCGTCCAATCCTCTACCCGGATTTTTCTCATAGAGTCAGGCCGGGCTTTATAAGCTTCTACTTGAAACCTAGAGTTTGGTATCAGTGGAGGGCTACGGTATTTCTACCATATTTAGATAATCTGGTGTATAATAGCTTGAAAAAAATTTACTTTATAGATATTATTTGCCTCCAATGCTTTTTGTTTTTTTCGGTTGTTGATCACCCCTTTTTTTCTTCTCCCTAACCCCGCAGTTCCCCCCCCCCTCCTCTGAAGTGCAGACGCAATGATTGTTTAGATAGGGTGGGGAAAACATACTGTGCAAGTATTTCTAAAATTTGTACAAAATGACAAGAGAGATACTTGTTGATTAAGTAAGATATGATGGCGAGTTGCTTCAACTGTCCGCATGGTTTGATATGATGGGTGGCACGATTGCGCAGGCGCGGCGACGGGAGAGAGGTGTTGAGGTGTACAGTCTGTTCTTGTCTGTTGGAGGTGTTAGATAACGGCTACTAGTCCTCGTATGAACCTAATCTCTATTCCTTCGGGCGCCCGGGTCTCAGCTCCAATCGGTCATATGTCTATTGCGCAGACTAAGGAGACTTGGCATTGAGTGCCGTAAGAACTCGAATAATCGGACCATGTGCTAGGACGTTGGAGTTGCCTCTCTTAGTATGGTCTGGTGATTTTTTCTTTCTTCCACTGTCTCGGGGGGGGAAGATTTAATTTACAGTCTGTACAGCATTGGGCTGAGGTTAAGATTGGGGTTTGACGATGTCTATAGCTGAAATTCTGGGTGCGGATCCAGTTGGAGGGAATTGGAGTGTTGATTGGGATGTTCTCTGTGGTGGGAATTGCACGTTCATTGATGAGAAAATTGCTGACGTTAATGATAAATATATGTTTGAAACGCTGTAAACCTTGATTAAATAATATTATATTATCATACTTTCTGAGCCTAATGCGGAAGCTGGACATCCTAATAGCAATGACTGCCCATCACTCGGGAAGAAAATTGTGCTTTTTTTATTTTATAACTTTTTTTGATGATAGTGGTGGTGGTGAGTTATGACACGACATTGCGGTTGCAGGCTCACAGGGCATCACTCGGAAAAATACATCCTTGCCAACTCAATGCTATGGAATAACAATCGACTCTTGGCTCTTTCGGGGACTGATAAACTAATGAACTATCAATTAACCGTCCACTACTAATCCATTTAAACCCTAAGCGATACCCCCTCCTAAGGCTCGGTCTGCAACTTCACTATCTCCTCGTCCAGGCCATATCATCTCCTGATGCTATGATAGAACCAAATACCTCGAAGCCTGATCAAGCCCGCTTGCAAAATTGTCGCACTTGTGGAAGGATTTGAGTAGTAGGTTCTGATCTACTTGGGTTAATGCGGAGTGGGGGGAGGGAGTGAAACCTGCCACGCAATGGAATCGATGAAAGACTTCAAAACTCACTATGAACCTGCAGCAAATCTCGCCTCAGACTGCTACGGCTGGCGTGCACTTGTAGTGGTGGGGTTTCTCCCGGGGTGGCTATTCTTACGCTGAAGAGGCCGACTGGGAATCGCCGGCCTGCAGTGAGGATTGAGTGATGAAGGGGTGGGGATAACCCGGATAAGCAGTGGGGTACTTTTAGTGATCCAATCCCAAACCTCGCTAATATCTCGATCTTGCACAGCTCGATACTGAGACGACAGCTCTGGTGTTTTACTAAATGTTATGTGTTTTGACTCTCCCAACGCTTCTAGCACGGATGCTGCTGAATCTTGATCCCGGCGAAGAGACAAGGAAATCACTTCAATTAGCTGGGACATCGCCACAGACCGAATCCCAATGAAGATACTCCATTGGGGAAACTCTGTTGCGGCACAGATACAAAAGAGACCCAAGCCGAGCGGGCAAGGGTAGGCCATTGGCTATCTTAGCCATAGTTCTAGAGCAAGGCAATATGCTTAGGAGCTGTGAGAGGCAAATTCTCATTCCCCTGCAGGGGTTCCTCAGATGGCTGCGTCTTAAAACTCCATTCTTTGGTCTTTTTGATAGGAGTGTATGGGTGTTTCTTGCTTAGGTATATGTTGGCTTGTACCGGGGAATGAGGTAGGAGTATTAGATAAGTAGGGGCTTCCAGTCATTGATGAGAGTGTGAGCATTCTATATCTCCTAGAATGCTCCATGAGAGTGGGGGAGAGTGAGGATGGACATTAATCCAAGGGCTGCTTCTAGTTGTGTTAGCCCACCCGGGATATTTCAAGTCTTACCGCGTTATATCCGTAGTGAAACAAACGACTACTCGCATGAGTATCTACTGACTAAGCTCGACGCTCAGGAGTAACCGCAGGAGTCCTTTGGATATTAGAAAGCAGGTTCATGGTTCCACAAGGGAATGAAACCTTACTTCAGTACTGTACTACGAGTTTAAGGAGTGCGGTCTAGTTATCTCATGGCACAATCAGGTGCCGAGGTGTCAACTTAGTATTATCTCCCACGAATCTTATTCCAACATCATGTGCTCATCATGGATCTACCTGTCCGGCCTCTTCGAATCTTGTGTCTTTCACTAAGCACTAACTTTATATACCTCCCATCGCCCGAAAAACAAAAAGCCAAATTGCGAGGCAATAAACAGGGAGAGCGTAGCTTGCTGGTTTGGGAATTAACTAAAACTTTTATAGCTTTCAGACCCCGCATTACAGCTTCCCCAAGACAAGGGGCACAAAAGAAAGAGTTTCATTCACTTCTGTTACCCCGCCGATCGTCAACCTAAAGGCCTAGAGTCAGATCCTGCCACCTCGTAGCAGTTCTGACAAGCCCCATAGGCCTACTAACGAAGGCTAGGCCAGGATTTTTAATTCTCCTTCCATAAATGACGGATTGTTCCATAATAACTCGGTGTGAGCGTGAATTCAGCTCCAGGGCTCCAGCTAGTTGCACCAGGGGCTAATTGGTTCTCGATACGTTTGTCACTGCGCCAGCTAGGAATTCGATGGAATGTTAACTGTTTTGCAACAAATGATTATCACACTAAAAGCTAGATATTAGGGTATTAATGGGAAGTGGATGCATCTCGTCTAAAGTTGTTGGTAGATTTCAATGGAGGCCTTTTTTGCTTCCTGGATGTCTTTACTGAGAGATCCTCAGCAATTTTGAATAGAAGGGGCGTGTGCTCTCATTACTAGGATACGATAGGATATAAGACCACCTAGCCCGAGTAATACTAGTAGCCCTGTACTAACCTATGCACTATCTGATAGATTTTGACACAAAGGAGCACTGGGTCACAGATGCTAAGCTCCAGCCACTGATTGAGACATACCAGTCACTCTTTCAGTTTTCCCCTCCAAGCTTTATGATCCCCCCCAAATACCTAACTAGATAGGGCTTCACCCAACCACAACGCCCAAACCAGCAAAAAAGTGGTTCGCTGGGAATTTTATTTTAATGCCCAACTACATCCACTGGACTGAGATTCAAATGCATGGTGGTCCCCGTTTCAGATTGGCAGGGACTAGTTTCTTAGCCATTAGACTATCGGAACCGGTCGAAAGCTGTCTATCGGCTTTGAATTTTAAGTGAGATGTTCTTTGGATAAGGGATTTTCGAAAAAAACCTGATGGTGGTAATATACTAGGTTGGATAAAAACACAACCCCAAATGGGACCGACAATGGTGTAGAGGCGGACGTTGTGATGAAAACTTCCGACGTTTTGGAAATGTGCAGCACATACTGCGCGTAGAAGCAGCGACGATTCAGAAGCTACATCAAAGCATCCTCCAACTAACCTTTACTTAGATCTCTGCTAGCCTCGCTGAGCGTCGATGCGATTCTAGCAGAATCGCATGATAGAGAGGATTTTGTGGGGGCCATGGGGGTATCAAAAAGTGTGGGGTGTAGGAAAGGACTGTGGGAGGTGGCCACAGGCGGCAGGTATTTGGGAGGACTGTTGGAGATAGGGGAACAAAAAATGATGGGGACGGGGGGGACCGCAGCCGAACTGTGAGTGCTGTTTATGGTGCTGTGTAGTAGAAAAAGTAAACATAGTTCCTGCAAGAGAGAGAAGAAGGTTAAATAGACCATCAAGTCCTCTAAGTGTCAAGAATAAGACAGAAGCAATTCATTCCTCTCCTACCTCCGATTTCTCTTTCAAGGTTTTAACACTCTCTCCCCAACCGCCATGGCGATGTCGCAAGAGAGCCAAACTACTACCCATATTACGGATGTTAATTCTCATCAGAATACCAGGGATGTTCTCAGAATTTTGCCGCAAACTCAATCTACTACCAGGGATCCAGATATCTCCATCCAATTTCCGAGCCCTCAAACAGCGGCAGTGATAACGCTGGTGCACTTCCCGTGCAAGAGACGGGTTGCTTAAGCCGACATTCGAGGCACTCAGTAATAAGGAGGATATGAGAAACCCGGATCCTACTGAGTGTCTTCTGTAAGATCAGGAAGTCATGAGTGATTTCATTGACGATTTATAACTTACTGTATCTTATCCTTACCATTTAGATGGTTGGGAAAGTACAAGCAAACATCCCCACTGCGTCCCAAATTTGTGTCGGGTGTTATTCCGACTGAAGCCATATATCTGCCGATTTGACCCTCGCTGTGTAAGAATTATAAATAGTTAGGGATACGAAATCTTTAACTTGAAGTGTCTGACTTGAAAGCCTGAGCACGGCCATCCGAAATGGTGTACATCTACCCTAGGCCGTCCTCTGAATGGAAAAGGACGGACAGCCACTAGCAGTCTGTTCGGTCCTACCTCCAAGACAGAAGTAGACGGTTCGGAACACCGGATTCTGCGAAACCACGATGTATCATATCACGGGAGACAAAAGTTTAGCGCATGGCCTGGAACTAGGGGCACTTGTGTCAGGTAAAGGGAATAGTAGGGAGAAAGAAAGGCTTGGCATGGGCACTAGGATGTGGATCTCTCACACCAAGCGGCTCTTGTACTTGTAGTCCCTAGTAGTTGAGATAAGGCCCCCGGGCCTCAACAGTAGCAATAGTGATTCAATAGGGACAATTGCTAGTCTGTTACCAAGGGCCTGTGGTAGTGGATAAGGGGGCTTCAACTATCCGGTCAATCCTCATTACCCCGCGAGAGGCTTCCGGGGTAATCCCGAGTCTATTGGTACAACTCGTTCCACAGTTGCAGAAGCCTACTTAATGTTAGGTTTTAAGTTAGCAGTAGGTACGGGTAGCTATCCTCATGTGTGTTGGGGTTGATTAGTAGGGTTGAACCAGTAGCGGGTCTTAGCAATCATGTATTAATTTTCCATAATATTATAAACCTTCGGTCGTAGATAGGAAACACATCAAGTCATTCTTCCACCACCACCGGTTTCAACACCCAAGCTATCTGACTTCGCAGCAGGCCGAGGCTCTCTCTCAGCCAGTCGCTCTCCTTATTTCCAACTCACATCCTTTCTTAGTCTCCAGTCCACTGTCCCTCTCGAGCTCTAACACAAGCGCTTGCTAGAATATTCTCCTCTCTGTGGGGGAATCTAAGCGAAACGGTGCCTTCTAGATTGAGCGGTATTGCTTGAGCCGAAGGTATTCGAGGACTGTAGTAGCCACATATCTACCAAACCCCTCTAGAAACCACGGAAGCGGTATGTTTACCTTATTGATTTTGATAACATTTCCCTATTGGATGGTCTACACTACGCATTATCTCCGGGATTGCTAAGATTGTAGTGGTTTGTTGGAGGTGGGAGTTTTTGTATCAACTAAAAGACGGCATGGGTGATACACCTCTCGCGCGGGCTGCGGGGAATGGGCGCGAGGGGGTGGTGAAATTACTACTCGGCCGAGGGGACATCGATCCTAACAAGCCAAATGTAGAGGGCCGAACACCACTCTTGTGGGCTGCTTGTAATGGGCACGAGAAAGTGGTGGAATTACTACTCGGACGAGACGATGTTGACCCCGATATGCCAGATGAGCATGGCCGAACACCACTCTTGTGGGCTGCTTGTAATGGGCATGAGGGAGTGGTGGAAATACTTCTCGGACGGGACGATATCGACCCCGATATGCCAGATGAGCATGGCCGAACACCACTCTCGCAAGCTGCTCGTGATGGGGACGAGGAAATAGTGAAATTACTGCTCGAACGGGATGGCATCAATCCCGACAGCCAAGATGAGGATGGCCAAACACCGCTATCGCTGGCTGCTAGTAATTGGGGTAAGGAAGTGGTGGAAATACCACTCGGACGGAATGATGTCGACCCCGACAAGCCAGATAACGACGGCAAAACACCACTCTCGTGGGCTGCTTGTAGTGGGGACGAGGAAGTGGTGAAATTACTGCTCGGACGGGATGACGTCAATCCCGACACGCCAGACGATAACGGCCAAACTCCACTCTGGTGGGCTACAGAACGTGGCTACGCGGGAGTGGTAGCTCTACTACAGTCTCCAAGATTTGCCGCCAACGACACGGCCTAGCCCCCCACCCAACCTTCTCCTACCTCTTATAAATAAATCTACCTTATGGTAACTTCCCTCTCACCCCTTCTCCCTTCCTTTCCAGAGCCAGCCTGCCACAAAGACACTGCTAAATCTTCTTCCTTTTCTCTTGGTGGAAGGAAACCACATACATACACCCATCATCCGCCCCGTCCAATCCTCTACCCGGGGTTTTCTCATGGAGTCAGGTCGGGATTCGTGAGCTCCTACTTGAAAAACCTAGAGTTTTGTGTGAGTGGAGGGCTACGAGATTTCTACCGTATCCAGATAACCCGGTGTATAATAGCTTGAAAAAACTTTCCATCATGAATATTATTTGCCTCCAACGCTTTTTGTTTTGTTTTTTTCGGTCGTTGATCACCCCTTCTTTTTCTTCCCCTTCCCCCCTTGTAGCCCCCCCCCCCCCCCGCTCCGAGGCTGTGCAGACGCAATGGCTGTTTAGATAGAGTGTGAAAAATATACTGTGCAAGTACTCCTAACTCCTGTACATGCCGGCGGAGGGCTACTTTTTGACCAAGTGAGGTGTGATGGTGAGTTGCTTGAACTTGCTTCCACTACCCGCATGGTTTGATATGATGGAGGTGGTACGATCGCGCAGGTGTGGTGACGGGAGAGAGATGTTGGGGTGTATGGTTTGTTCTTGTCTGTTGGATGTTGTTAGATAACGGCTACTCGTCCTCACACGAAACTCAATCTCTAACTTTTCGTGGGTCCAGCTCTCAAGTCCAACCGGCCACACGAGCATTGTGCAGACTGGGGAGACTTGGTATTGAGTAGTTGGGGAGGCTTAATTTACGCTCTGCACATCACGGGGCTGGGATTGATATTAGGATCCGACGGCACCTGTAACCGGATTTCCGGCTGCTGATCTAGTTCAGGGAGGGAATTGGCATGTTGATTTGGGACGTTCTCTGAGGTGGGAACCGCACATTCGGTGGCAAGAAGATTGCGGGTGTTGATGGTAAGCAGATGTTTGTAACGGTGTGAGCCTTGACCTCAAGCCTAAATAATATTATAGTATTATCACAGAGTCTCATGTGGAAGCCGAGCTTTTTTAGATATAACTTTGCTCGCTTCACCTTATCTTTTAGCTCGGGCATTTAGTAACGGGGTTTTCGTGCTAATTCTCGTAAAGGACCGCCGCTTTGTAGCGGGTAGGAAAAAGTATGGAATAGTTAGGGGAAGCAATTTATCACTGACACTAGCACGCTGGCCGAGCATCCTAATATCAATCACTGCCCATCACTCGGAAAGAACTTTGTGCTTTTTTTTATAATTTTTTTTTAAACAGTACAGTACATGCAGCGCAAACTATTAAACCCCCCATTTAAAAACACGATGACAAGAAAAATACAACAAATCAGAGGAAAAAATACAAAAGACAAGAGCCGAGAATAGACAAACAAATCATTGAGTCGAGGTTGTTACGCCCTCGCCAGGAGGGTATTACGGGTATTATACTCTAGGATCGGATGTCCAGGGATCTGGCGAAGTGAGCAGAAAGTACTCAGACAAATGCGGCTAAATCAAACTTGGTAATAATAATAGAGGGATAGCGGATGGGGGGAATGCAGGAAATAAGGGAAGCGAGAAAGATAAGGATACAGGTAAACAAGAAACACGCATAAAATAACACATTAAAACAATAAAACTGAGGGTGGGGGGCACAGAAAACTGAAACAAACAAACTAACAGTGACAACTAACACAAAGTATAAAACTTTTTTTTTGATCGGGGGTGACTTTTATAGTAGATTTTGAAATGGCCCTCCCGAGTCCAAGGCGCCCGGCATGCCATGCATGCCCTATCTCGACCCATACGGCCTTGGTGTTCTATAATCCCTCCCCCTTCCTCCATTGTAGGCCGGCTCATCTCTTCGGCTACGTTTATTCTGGACCTGTGGTTCGTCCTCATATCGTCTGCGCTTTTCCGGACGCCTTGGCGAAGTTGGGATGTGAGCTTGGGCGTAATTAGAGTTTCTCATGTCCGCTGAGTGACTTCCCTCGAAAGCGCTCCCGGCGCCATGGTGACGAATAGTGTTCGCGGACCTAATACTGTTCTGGAACGCGATGGACTGGTCAGGAAGGGCGCCTGAAGAACGGGTCGGATGAGCCTTGTTATGGGTGTATTCTGACTGGCGACTGGACCGGCGCTCGGGAAGAGTTTGTGCAGGCAAGCGACTGCGAGAGGGGTTGCGTGGGGTGCGGCGGGGAGGAGTGAGTTCACGACCTGGAGACGGAGCCGGAGAACGATATGCAGGACGGGTAGGCTCGGGGGAGGGGATGTACCTATCCCCCTTGAATATATGGCTACCAAAACGGTGCCAGCCACCCTTGTCCTCGGTTTGGTGCGAAGCATTAGATCCGGACAAACCATGGAGACCATCATGACTGGGCAAGCTTCTGTGAGACGGGGGGAGGTCCCTGAATCTGCCTCTCTTAATATCTCTTGCTGGTGACCTCGAACGATCTCTTCTGCCGCGCTCACCACCACCAGAATTAGAGTCGCTCAAGTGACGCCCCGAAGAACCGAATTGCTGATTGGAGCCTCCTTTTTCCCTATGGCGATGGCTATCTCTGTAGCGAGGGTGGGTTCTGGAGTCGGTGACTGAAGGCCTCCAGTAATCTCCCCTGAGCTGTCGTCCGCTGTTTTGCTCCTTTATGTTGGTGATTTCGGGCGCAGCATATGGTTCACAGGGAGCTTTTTCCGGAGAGTGAGTATCGTCGTAGTGGTTCTCCTCATGCGGAAGGGTAAAGTGATGATTCTCCTTGAATGTGGTAGCATCGCCGCGGTGATTCTCCTCATGGGGGAAGGTGGGAAGATCCGTCGGCTCCAGCGCATGGACATTGCTTTCATAGGTCTCATGGGGAAAAGTAGAGTAGCCGTTCTCTCCGAATTGAGCAACATCACCGTTGCGATTTCCCTCAAGAGAGAGAGCGGGATAATCGCTCTGTTCCCAAGTACGAACATCCCCGTCGCAGTTCTCATGAGGAAGAGCAGAGTAATCGTTTTCTTCGAATTTAGTAGCATTGCCGCTATTATTCTCCTCATGAGGTGGGATGGAGGGATCGTCCTGCTCCAGAGTATGAACATCGCCGACACAATTCTCATGGGGAAGGGTAGAGTAATCGTTCTCCTCGAATTTAGTAACATTGCCGCTATTATTCTCCTCATGAGGTGGGATGGAGGGATCGCCCTGCTCCAAAGTATGAACATTGCCGTCGCAGTTCTCATGAGGAAGGGTAGAGCAGCCGTTCTCCTCGAATGGAGTAACATCACCCGTGTGATCCGCCTCATGAGAGAGGGTGGAAATATTATTATCCTCCAAGGTATGAACATCACCGTTGCGGTTCTCCTCATGGGGAAGACTAGAATGACCATTCTCCTTGACTAAAGCAACGTCGTCGCTGTGATTTTGCGCATGAGAGAGCGGGGAGGAATCTCCCTGCTCCAAATCACGAAAATCGCCATTAGGGTTCTCCTCGTGGGGGAGCGTAAAGATATTTTCCTTCTCGAAGGGAGAAACATCGGGAGCCACTTCTTGAGGGGAGACAGAAGTAATGGATGTTTTCTCACCAGAAGGGGGTGGAGTGAGAAGAGACGCTATCTTCTTCGGAGCAGGGGTGACAAGATGCCCATCTGGGGGTGGAGAGACACAGCAGCGTTTTGGAGATGCGAGACCATTACCAATAAAAGTAGACCCGTCTAATGAGTTGATGGAATGGCGTCTACCGTTTCCTAAGGTGTCGTGATCATCGGAGTCGAAGATATCGAACGAGTTTGTAACTTTATGCTCTCCAGCGGCAATTTGAGCTCCGACCATGTGCGGCGCAGGACTAGAGATGGAGGCCGTATCCAATGCATGGAGCCCTTTTTCTGCGAAGGTGGACAAACTAGCTTCGCTGGAGGTCAGAGTGTCGCTTTCCCCGAGTGGGTAATTTTGGGCTTCCTCAACAGAAAACTCTAGCGAAGTGGGAGGAGGGGAGGGCTCCCGTGGCGGAGTATCAGGGAAGAAATTCCCTTCTTCTTCATCGCTGTTAGTATTATATAATGTAGGATTCTTGGAGTAGAGGGCAAGACATACCAATCGCGCTCTTACCGGGGCCGGAAATTCTAGAAGCGGACGCCCCCAAGGGAGAAATTTTCTCTGCCAAGCGGTCAGTATGGTCTCAATTAAAAGAGGACAGGGTTGTGGATACCATGGTTGGCGTCTAGTTCTGTCTTAATGTTGGTGGGGTACGCTTTGATATCTGATGGATCGTTGCCCGTCGCTTCTCCACAATCGAAAGAAGGTTGGAGACCGCTGACGAAAGCATCGCTGGGGCCCTTGCCAGAAAGGGACTCCAGATTAAGTGTATTTGGTGGGGTGGTAGTATGGGGCGCAGGAGGTGATGCGTTGTTGGAGGAAAGCGGTCCCTCTGTGAGGTCGGCCGCGGAAGAAGACATATTTAAGGTCTTGAGAAAGGTTGTTGTGATGAAAATTGAAAGGGGGTAGGGGATGAAGGAATATTTTTGGAGAGGGATCCGTTGACAGTAAAAGGTTCTTCACGAGAGGAAGTTTTTCGCTTGGAGGAAGAATGTTGTTGTTGGAGGGAGGGTGCTTTGGGGGGGTTATTTATGAGATTCACTCAAATCAGAATTGAATGGCAAGAGAATTGGGAGCTCAATGGAATGGGAATCTCAATAGGATTTGATTCAATAGAATGAGGTTCAATAGCATGAGGTTCAATAGAACTGAGGGCTCAATAGAATGGAGAAGTAGTGACTCGTTTTTGTGGAGATTTGGGCTATCATACACCTACAGAATATTATATAAAAGATTAGGGCGAGGGATAGGGTTTTCTGGGTGTTGAAGTCGGGGGGGTGTTGTGAAATTTGGGGGTGTACCTACAGGTAGGGGATCTGGGATGGGGAGGCGAGTAAAAGTATCATAAGAGCTGTGTCGCCCTCAGAGTGGGTGATAAGGAGGGAGAGGAAAGAAACACGTATCATACACCTAATGTTCCGTTGAACTGTCTTGAGAAAGGCTATCCTCTAAGATATACTCTACATTACGGCAGGTCTTTATGGCGGATGCAATTTGTGATCCATTCTTCCCCTAAAAAGCACAGCTATCCGTCTTTGTATAGTTCCCTAATGAGCCACTAGGGTTCAATTCCTCATCTATAATTCCTGCAGTACTATAATTACTTAGAAAAGACTTTGGGATCTAACAAGCACAAGAGTCTTCACTTTCCCCTAGCGCCCATGTTATGGATAGAAGTTTCTAAAGTCAATGTTACAGTAATTTTCATCTTATGATACGATGTATGATATGATACGATGTATGATATGATACGATGCATGATACATGAGGGAGTGCCAAGACTGGGGTTGAGCGAGTGATTCCCGATGATATTCGGTTACTTCCGAAGGACCCTTGTTCATCTACTCGAGTATTGGCACGTGAGGGAAAGCTTAACTTGGACCCCCTGACGACCTTTCTTCAAATCACCGCAGACTTCTGCTTTCACACGCCAAACAAGCCTCGCTCAACAACCATGGCCACCGGCTACAGAACCATCCCTACGGAGGACGGCACATATGAAGAAGGCGAGGAACACCTCGCCGCCCTTCCATCTTCCACCGAGCCACTGATCGGAGACGATGGCGACGACGGGGGGAAGGGTCCTGAAGATAGTGACAAGGTTGGGCTCTGGATCTGGCTACTCACCGTGAGTGCCGGTATCAGCGGGCTTTTGTTTGGATGTGTGTTCAATTTTGTCTTTGTTTCCCTGAAGCTTTTGTTTCTAGTGAGCCTCCCGGGAGCTGTTTTCTGAACAAGTTTGATAGACGACACCGCGTCTATTTCCGCTGCACTCCTACACCTTGCACCGTCGTTATCCACTCCCGAACATCCAGTTACAACGTGGGATAAGTCACTCATTACCTCGTCAACTTCCCTTGGAGCTCTAATCGGCGGATTATTTGCGGGTCTGCTGGCGGATTACATGGGGCGTAAAGGCGTCATCTACGTCGCCGACGCGCTATTCGTTGTAGGAGCCATTTGGCAAGCGCTATCGAACAGTGTCGCTGCGATGGTCCTTGGCAGGACTGTCGTGGGGTTGGGCGTTGGTGTGGGGAGCCTGATTGTCCCGCTTTACATCTCGGAATTATCACCTCCATCGCACCGAGGGAGGCTTGTCATTATAAACGTGTTATTCATCACATTCGGACAGTTGATTGCTTATGCATTGGGGATCATCCTATCCCCGCCCATGCTTTCTCAGGACGCCAGCTGGAGGTACATGCTCGGGCTTGGGGGGCTGCCAGCAGGCCTACAAGCCATCATAATGATATTCATGCCCGATACACCCCGGTGGCTACTGCAACACTCACGGCGCAATGAAGCTGCAAGGGTGATCGTGAAGGTCTATGGAAACCTCACAGCTCGAGAGGTAGACCAAGTAATCACAGGAATAGAAGCGGGTGTATCAGCAGATACCTCCGATACTCTTGCTAAGAAATTCAAACATCTCTTTAATGTCGGCGGGAACCGTCGCGCACTGACCATAAGCTGTCTGTTACAGGGCCTTCAGCAAGCCTGTGGTTTTAACTCGTTAATGTACTTTTCCGCAACTATATTTTCCATGGTGGGGTTCAAAAATCCGACCGCAACAGCCATGGTGATTGCAGGTACAAATATGGTCGCCACGGCAGTAGCCTTCAATCTCATCGACCGCCTTGGCCGCCGTCGAATCCTTTTGTTATCAATCCCGGGTATGGCTATAGGTCTCCTCCTTTGCGCCCTCGCATTCTCCCACCTCCCTATACTAGCCCCCGACATCGCCGCCGCCCCAAGCACCACATCTGTGGCAAATCTCTGGTCACCGTTCCTAATCCTCTTCATGGCGTTTTACGTCGCTTCGTACGCACTAGGTATCGGCGCAATCCCGTGGGTTGTCCAGTCCGAGTTCTTCCCTATGCGAGTGCGCGGCCTCGGCACAGGTATGGCTACAGCAACAAACTGGATGCTAAACTTCATCGTTAGCGCGAGCTTCTTGCCTGCGGTAGAGTTGATGTATGGGGGTGCTGCCGGCTTATTTGTGTTTTATGCTCTGGTGTGTGTGGCTGGAACTCTGGCGGTATGGTGGATGTACCCGGAGACGAAGGGTCTTAGGATGGAGGAGATTGAGGAGGTACTGAGGGAGGGGTGGGGGAGTGCTGCGAAGCGAGTTGACTAAGAACACGGATTGGGACGTGGCGTTTTCGAGCTTAGAATTGTGCATTATTGGGCGCTTCAGGTTGGGCTTTCCTTTTTGATTCTTTGTTTGAGGCGGGGTTCTCGATTATGTGGGAGGAGGGGAGGGGAGGGCGTTTATTTAAGGCCGTGGTATGATGTATTCTTTCTCAGCGTTATGTGATCATGCGCCGATACCCAATGGTACTACCTTTGGACAATGCAATTCAGCCACCTCTCTTTATTGCTTACATTTCCATTTCTGTTTTAGTTTTTATCCAGAACGATATCCAGCCAGCATTATAGCTCAGTGATGCCCGTTGTTGCGCCCGCACCACTATTCAGGAGATCCGCCCCCTCCATCGAATGGAGAAAAAGACACCTATTCTCCATCGGGTGTTTCCACCACCATACCTTTCTCTCCACAAAACCCGAGCATCGTCTTCCTAGGCAAATGTACTCGAGTAGGTAAGGGCTATGTAGCTGCCTATTAACTTAAGCCCCCAAAGTTCTAAACTTCAATCGGTCGCGCAGCCGCCGGCATGATCTGATATACCGGTATTCACCCGTATGGATCCAGATGACTGTTTTCCCATTCACCGGGCCGATATCTGTCCGTATAGTATAATTCTTACTGGTAGCCTTTTAGCGGTAGCGACGGCAGCAGAAGTTTGACATTATCGCACGTCCCTGGCCAACGTGACAAATTTTGCAGTATTGTTTACCGTTCCCGCCTGCCCCTTGCTTCTGGTAGCTTGTGCCGTCATGGTCCATAGCTCACTTTCCTGCTCAGGGGTTATATTGGGAATGGTAGCTTTTCGTAGTCCTGGCCTCTCACTTTTCCAATACACACGGGCAACGGAGGCTGATATGGGTCTCCTCTGGATTGATGGATCAGCCTTATATCTTGGCACAGTGCTGATCGTTGGCGATGACTGAGAATGTCCCTGCAGGAGGGTATATAGTCGTATGTCGGGATGGACAATTATGCACTCTGTCTTCTGCCTCGTCGCCCGCTCCAGTTCGCGGGGCAGCACTCAAGTGAAGATGTTTATTTCACTTCTTGAGCTCTTGGCCTAGTTTACGGCCAGCTACTTCCAGTCCTCCGTCTCCTTCTATGATTATCCCTCTAGAATTTTCTCCGATGAGTGTGGGGAATAATTTTGGATAGGTATGAGGTGAAGCGTGTGTTGGAAGGATGTGAAGTATGGTAAGTTAAGTATGCTTGAAGATTGAATTGAGGGGAGGAAGATTTTGTTGTGGTGCAGGTCTTGGAATCTGTTTGTGCTAGCTTGTGTCAGCTATTTGCTTATATCATACCTAGATATGCTCAGTATACGATAGTTTGGAACACTGTGCTGAGTAACACAGTCTATAGCATCGTGCATCCTCCATCAAAACACAAGAGCCTGCCTGGCAAAAAAACGGAAGGAAAAACTAGCATTCCGTTTTGTGGCTATAGTGCCTGTATTTTACTAATCGAATCGGATCCTTTGGAAGGGAAGGGAAATTGTCGTTTGTATGGAGCAACTGAACGGAACCTTCTTATCCAAACAGGCACTTTAAACACCTGTGCTACCGTCGTTACCATGGTGAATTGTTACCTCTGGCAACGCAACAGCATCATCATTAAATTTTAGCACAGGGCGGCTAAACTCCTCCCCACCGGCCGGTATTTGCCAGGGTCCTCGCCAAATGCTCGGCTCACGGAGGTATTCTTGTCAGACGCGTGGGTACACAGTTGAACTTCATCACACCTATCACAGAACCCAGGACAACAACCCACTGATACGAAATTCGACCGGCACGGCTCTTCTCGTTTTTTCTCTTGTTCACCGCAAGCAACCAGTTCTTGGTCCGGAGGGGCTGGCACGCTCATCGCTTGGACATGAGTAACGGTCGGCAAATCATCGCGGATTATGATTCCCCGGGGGCTTCCAGCGAACACCATACAAAACGTAGAGCGGGGGGGAATGATTCCGGTGAACACAGGGGAGAAGTATCGCCCTCGCTAGGGCGGAAACCTCTCGACCCAAACATAGCAGACGAGAGAATGCGCACCCCACTCTTTTGGGCCGTCATAGGCGGCTTCACAGAAATAGTAGAGCTCCTTCTGGGGCGGAAGTGTGTCGACCCCAATCTACCCGCCTGGCATCCCCGGACGCCCCTGTTGATATCCGCCTCGCGTGGTCATGGGGCAATCATGAGACTGCTCCTGAATCGGGAGGATATCCGCCCCGACGCCGCAAGCCCCTCCGGCCGAACGCCGCTCTCCTTCGCTGCGCAAAACGGGCATACCGAGTTAGCAGAGCTATTACTGGCCCGGGAGGACGTGAACCCAGACACGCCAGACCGTGTGGGGCGGACACCGCTCTCCTACGCTGCGCAAAATGGGCGTACCGAGTTATTAGAGCTATTAATGGTCCGGGAAGGCGCGAACCCTGATACACCAAATTCCACGGTACGGACACCGCTTTCATTCGCCGCAGCAGAAGGCCACAAGGACATAGTAAGGCTGCTCCTAGCCAGGGAAGAAGTTGGACCAGACAAGTGCATAGGGTTTCGATCACCGCTCCTGTTCGCTTGTTCCAAAGGCCACGATGAGGTCGTGAAATTGCTCCTGGAAAAGGGCGGTCTGGACCTAAACCGTGTTGACAAATACTGGGCCGACACGCCGATCGGCTGCGCAGTTTCCTGCGGGAATGCTAGGATAATTGAAATATTGCTGCAGCTGGAAGAGGTAGACCCAAATTTCCGAGACCGCAACGGGGACACCCCACTTATGCGCGCTGTCAGTATGGGGTATGAGCCTATAGTGGAGCTCTTGCTGACTAGTGAACGTGTCGATCCGAATGTCTCCTCTCCCCAGGGTGGAACGGCACTTTCCTACGCGGCGGACAGTGGGCGTGAGAAGATGGTGGCGATGTTGTTGAGCAGAGCGGACCTCATTCCTGATATGCGGAAGATGGATGGCGGACCTCCAATGGCTGATGGAGGGGGATAGTGGGACTGATAATTGATTATATTGTATTAAGTGTCAAAAATAGTCTCGCAGGGTTTCCGGCCCAGGACTTTCGTACCGGGACTCTTTTGGCGTTTGATGCTCCTGCACACCGACGAGCCATTTGTATTGCTATACCCTAGCTCTCCAAGCCTCCAATCCCACTTCATTCAGAGTGTGGAGTAGTACCCCCGCCCCAGATGGCTTTGTGATTTACTAGATGAAGCCTAGCCACCTCACTACCGTCGCGGCGGTATACCGTTGCTACCGATATTGTGCTCATATTTTCACACTGTTTCACAATGCAAGTCGCCAGTAAAAAGTCGGATAGTGTCTAGCACGAGGCGAGCCAGCTCCTAGGATCGAATCATGCGCACTCCATTCACCGTGGGCACAGCTGGCTCGGGGGTGTTGGGGGTTTTTCTCGAGCCCAGTTTGAACCTCCCCAGCCCTAGTAAGTATCGTACACAGCTGCAGCCAGGCCTCACGAAACATCACTCATTCAACTGCGAATACGGTCTTCAATGGGGGGGGGCGAAGGGGGGATCGACGGGTATCTGGTGGGCAAGAAAAGTGAATTCGTCAAAGTAGGGTATGATAATAGGAAGATCCTGCGGTAGGACAGATATAATACCACCCTCCTAAGTCTGCCCTCCGACTCCGTTCCCCTCCAACGACCAACAAACGCGCAGAGCACACCCATGTGATATTATACTATAATATATCCGAGCCCCTCTTTGCTCCCATCCCTCCTACTACCGACCTGCTCCTCCACTTCCCCCCCATCAGGCTCAGCCCAATCCCAAAGCGCATCCTACAGTAGCCGCTCACCCGTCTAGAATTCGCCGGCAGCCCATAAGAACCACACAACCCTGCTTCGTTTATTTCTCAACCCCGAAAGGAAGGGAAGGAGAAACGGATCTGCTAATTAATCCCTTTCTTTCTTCCACGTATTATATCATAGACAGGCTCCCTTCCCCAGCTCTTGAAGCTCTTGCGCGATCAACCTGTCGGTGCCGTCATCGCGTGTCACTCGCTTATCAAAGAACCCGGGATGCACGCGATTTGTCCCTAGCGTAGTCCTGCCTGCTACTATAGAAGACTCTAGCATCCGCGACTTGTGGGCCGCTAGAAGTAGGGCAGGGCGGGAAATACTAATTATATCACCAGCCCCTCTATGCAACACAACCCATTGCTCAATTATTTCGAGATTCGGCGGTAATCGGAGTTGGAATATCGATGACGAGAGAAAGTGGGTTTGGTCGAGAGGGGGACGGGACTTGCGTAGGAGTTACTGCATGATATATTGGCATGCTAGAGGATGATTTATCATACTTCGTATTTGGGCAGGTGGGGGGGACATAACGTTAGTTGGGGATTCTATCTTTTGGCGGGGTGGTGCTGTACGGAGATACATGCTGTAAGGGATTGTATGGTTTTGTTTAAAGAAAAGAGTAAAGAGGAAGAAGCTGTACTGGCTCTGAAGGTGAATAATCTTTTTTCCTTTCTATTGCTTGGCTACCCAAGTACATGATGATCCCTGATCATCCTTTTTGCCTAAGCAGTCCGGTTGGTGGTTATGAGAGGAGAGGTTGCTAATGTGGTGTGCTTGCCTTTAGGTGGTATAGTGGAAGTCTTTTTCAACACCTATACACCTCAGACGAAACTCGATGAACTCCAAAATCTCACTTTCTCCGAAGTTGAAACCACTAGCGAGAATTATCTGCCGATCTAAGTACCTCTGGGTGGCTTTTATCTAGCTCTTGACTGTCATCTTAAGCGCCTCTTTGTTTTATTCTCTAATCCATATTCCCTCCTTTACGGTCCCGCGGTCGGAAAGAGAGGTCAAACGCAATTCCGGGGAAACATAGCTGACTACGCACTCATCAATCCCCCTTCTGTTCCGAATAGTAGACGGCACAAAGGGTATGAGCAATTCTGTAATTAAATGGGTAAAAGGGTTTAGAGACTGTCAAAATATGTGTAATGGAGGTTCTCAATCTGGTTTGAACCCGGGATATTAAATGTGAGTTTTTTGGGGGTAGCTGCTGTGTCCAATATAAAGTGGTTGTATGCAGGGTGTTGGATTTTTTATCCCATGGCTTTATACGAAAGCTTCTTTATATTTAACCCTCCAAGTAGATCGCAGTAGCACACGATACAGACATACTAAACCTCACCTTTAGCATTACAATAGCTTACGAAAAGTAAATTGAATATATCGTGGAAAAGCTAGGGTGAATGTCATTATCGTTTCGTAAGTACTACCCCACACTATTATACAAAAATGCCCCTCCTCCTTCCCCACTAGCAAAATGAAAGGATCCACAATCTCACGGCACGTAGTCTATAAGACGACAAACTACTCCAGCTCTTTAACAACCGCCTCCAGAATCTCCTCCGGATTCCTATATCTCGCACCGGGATGCTTTGCAACCCTCTGCCACACTTCTCCATGTCGCGGCTCGGTAATACCCAACTTATTGAGCACGTCGCCCCTCTTCTCTTCAGTCCCGTGCATACTCAGGAACTTCCAGTACCATGCCCACGTATCGCCGTAATCCGGGTCCACCAAGATTGCCTTTTCAAACCAATTAATTGCCTTGGGCAGCTTCCTCTCCGCCCAAAAGTTCCGCGCGACAGCAACGTACAGAATGGGGTCGTTACCGACCTTCTCGATAGCCTCAACAAGGCGCGGGCGACGATGAGTGCGCTGTTCAAGGTACCAGATTGACTCCGCCCAGAGGAGGCCGGAGTGTGGACATTCCTGCAGGGCTTTCGCCATGAGGGTCTTGGCTTGGGAGATGTTGTTCGCGCGTCGCTCGACACGGACGCTCTCGCACCAGAGCTGCGCGGATTTAGGCACTGCGAGGCGGGCGCGGTCGAGGACTGAGCGGGCGCGGACGAGGGCGCTGGCTTTTTCTTCAAGACGGGACAGGAGAAGCCAGAGGGAGACGCTTGTAGGACATGCTTTGGTACCGGTGTTGTATGCCTCCCGGGCGGGGGGAAGTCGGCCCTCAGCTTCGTATATCTGACCCTTCATCATCCAGAGTTTGTCTGCCTTGGGGTATAGCTGCAATCCATGATTTACCAAATCTAGAGCAGCGTCGGTGTTCCCCTGCTGCCGCTCAAAGGCGACGGATTTGATCCATACCCTATCCGTGCCCGCTTCGCGTCTGGCAGTAGCGAGGAGTTCACGGGCGGCGGCGTGCTGAGTGTTTTCTGCTTCAAGCTTGACAGCAGCAAGCCAGATGTCTTCATTGTTGGGGTTCTGGTTGAAAGCTTTTCCAAGGACGATTCTCGCGCCGTCGATATCTCCCGCTTGCCATTTCTCTTTGGCAAGCATCATCCATAAAATTTCACTCTGCGGGCAGGCTTCGACGGCTTTTTCGAGGACGTTCCAGAGAGCTTCTTTCGTGCCGTGGTTTTTTTCAAGGTCCGCAGCTGCGCGCCAGATGCTCTTTTTCACCAAGAATACTCTTAAAGCGTACGCATATATCGCCCTAGCAGTTTCGTACTTTCCTCTAGAGATAGAAGCTTCAGCATCGTCCATCCAGATCTTCTTCCTGTCGTCATCTTCTTCAAGTTGCCAGCCCAGGGTTTCTCGGATGATAGCTTGGCAGGTCTCGATTGCACCCTCTTCTTCGCATTTTTCGGCTTCCTTGATCCAGTCTTCCCGTGTGGGCATTGCCTCTACCCGGGCGAGAGCTTGGACCGCGCGTTTCATGACGTTAACTTTGTTGGCATTGCCTTGCTGTTCTTGGAGTCTTGCTGCAGCGATCCAGATTTCCGGACTTGTGGGGATGGCCTTGCGGGCTCTGTTGAGGACTGTTTGCGCGTTTTCGAATGTTTCTAGGCGCGCTAGGGCCAACCAGAGTTCTATGCTCAGGGGGACGAGTTCGACAGCTCTTGCGAGGAGTATTTTGGCGTCTGCTGGATCTTCTTCGAGTTTTACGGCTTCCTTCCAGAGGACGACTGACTGGGGGATGATGTCGAGGGCTTTTCTAAGAACCCGTTTCTTTGCCTGCAGTTCTGATTCAAGTTCCATTGCCTCTACCCAAAGCTTAACGGATCTGGGGTTGTGGCGGACCGCTTCTGCTACGATGATTTTGGCATTCGCGGGTTCGTTCAGACGCATTGCTTCTGACCACACGTCCTCGTTTTTCGGGCAGTGTACGCAGCCATCGGCCATAAGAGTTCGGGCTTGGAACATTTTACCAGCTACTTCTTCAAGACGAGCGGCTGCGATCCAACCGGGTCCGTGTTTGGGATTTGTTTTGATAACACTCTGTAAAAGTTCTCTAACACGCTTGATATCACCAACCTGCTCTGCAGTTTGTGTGGTGCTCCGGTTGAGCGAGGTGAGATAACCTTTTGGATCAATGTTCGTAGCACCGGTCACGGAGTCACCCCCAGATCTATCCAACCTTGCTTCTAGCACTTTTGTCTTCGCCTTCCCAATGTCCACAAAGTTTGTCATAGTCCCATCTGCTGCATCAGCAGAAACGGTAGCAGTGCCTTCATCCTGAACAGAAGTCTCAAACTGTGAGCCGGCAGCATTGACCAATACCGAATCCGGGGTCGGGTAGAACTTTTGTCGCATGGCCTGTCTCGCCCTCCTATTCCTCCCTGTAAGATCCCCTACTTCAGGTAAGTTCGCCCAATCGTCATCAGTGAGAGTTTCCAGTCCTCGCTTCAAGTCGGCGAATTGGTGCTGGATTTTCGGATTTTTGCGTTCGTATTCCTCACGCTCGGTTTTCTCGCGTGCTTCCCTATATGATGACGAAGGAGTCGGCAAAACTGTCTCGTATAAACCATGATGATAAACCATGCATTCCACAAGAAAAAAATAAGAGTGGCAAACATGAGAACGGAGGGGTGAGGGAGAGTAATACCTTCGTGACTTCCGCCTTTTCTCCATCTTCTCATCTACACTTTGGTATATTCTATCTGCTTCGTCGTCGTCTTCGTCATATGCCCCTCCAGCGAAAAGTCCAACTTCATTCTCGGGGTCTTGAAACCGATCGTCGTCATCGTCATCATCGTCTTTTTTCTTATCCGCACCCTGCAGATTATCATTAGCAAATATCTAAAAGAAGGTAGGAAACGACAAACATAAGCAGTCGGTGGTGCCTGTCCTAATGCTTCTGCTCTTCGCGCGAGAGCGGCCTTGATAGCCTCCTCTGAAGGACCTTCACGTGCGGGGCCGATATCAGATCGCGTTGTGAATCCAGTAGCACCACGACCGAGGCCAGCGACATAGTTTGCCGGAGCTGGCTCATCGAGGAAGTTACGTTTCATCATCTCGATGGTTTGTCGCTTGGTTGATTGTACGAAGGGGAGAGGAAATGGCGTTTGTGAGGCAAGATAATACCGGTAGTTGAAGGAAGGCGTAAGCCGAAGAGAAGGGTTTGACCTGATAGTCACGTGAGACCATATGACAAGCCGCAGTGCTGAGTGGTCTGCCGGCGACGAACGCGGCTGGTTATTTCTGGGATTGCTACCGGTATTCATTTTGGTTAACAGGCCTCCCAAATCCATAGCGCTTTAATAAAGCATTGATTATAAATTAAATAGTTCGTCCCGTCAACCTATGTGGCATATGAGGGACTTTCTAACAGTAATAAACCCTAGCACAATCTAAGGAAATATGAATGGAGAGGCTGGTCATTTTAACTTATGAGGAGATGTCAAGGCCTCTTGGGACTCCTGAATCTCCTATCTCATAGGCAGACTTCTGATTTCCGAAATCTCAGCGGCAAACTTCGCAAAATGTTCCCGCATCTCAACTCCGAAATTTTTCCGACCTCCCAACACCCCCTTCCGCAAACGTTCCCCACCCCAAACCTTGGCATCATAGTGGAACTGGAAGAGAACCTACAGAAGTGTCGATACAAAGAAACTGAGGAAAGGATTTCTCGATAACATACCGTTCCCAAATTGGTTTCGATAATCCATCTCAGTCATATGACCGCCCCCTCCCAGCCTATCTTACCTCCTGCTTTAATTATACCTTGGACTCTTTAATCTCTTGCTTCAATTCTGCCTTGAACTCTTTAATCTCCTTCTTAAGTTCCGCAAGTCATTTGGTTATCACATGCTCGTTAATCCCCTCAAGCATGCCTACACGCTGCCGGTGGATCCATGACTGGGGGGTCGGGGTAGGATGAAATGGCCTGTTCAGCGGGCGGAATATTTGAACAGAGTGGTTTGGTGATGGCAACAACTTCCTGCCAGTGTAAATCTAGCACGTCAGTCCTTGATACTTTGGCTATTTGTAGAAGTAGCATTAGTATAACATCAAGTGGGCCTACATTATCGTTTGTATGGTGTCTTAGATGGAGAGCCCGAACAAGCACCCGGACACTTCTCTACTTGTACTGGTAATGCCATGACACTTGTAAAACTATAGTTGTGTCAGGTGGTAGCTGTGTTTGGAGGCTGGGTACGCATAGGATGTGTACGAGGTACTTGAGCACTCGAAATACAAGCACCTATCAACCCTACATAATCAGGTCTCCGGAAATGTATTCCCAATTACTCTCTGAGCATTTACTTAAAACAATATTCTTGGGAAAGATACAGATTTAGGGTTCTCTGGGTTAGCTCAGTATGGCATTTATATATCATAGCACGTAGCATACCATCTGCAACCTAGGCTCCCAACATATCACTGGCGCAAGTCCAACCATAATCCTATGTCCATACTCGAGACGATTTCACAAGCCACTCGAGTGGCTTGTGAAGTCCTCTATTTGGTAGATCTCCCTTGACAATACAAAACCCAGAACTTGCTTAGTAACGAACAGCAAGCATCGGCACTTGGTTTCGAAGAGTTTCACAAGCCTTGGCGGCTGATAACGACTGGTTCAACCTGCAGATTCGGTCTCATTTAACTGTGGCCCAGAAACTCTCACGTCGTCCCTATTCCCCCCCGCCACCGCCGAAGATACTTAAGGCGACTCCGCCCCTCCATACACTTTGCCTCGTATAACCATCGTTACAACCATGGAAGCTATTCAGAAGGAGTACGAGCGCCTGATTAAGAGAGCAAACCTTTCTAAGAGCATTAACGATGTTGACCATTGTTTGAGGTTGTTGGAAAACGCCCGGGAAGCTATATTGAGAGGTTTGGCGCTATGTCCATTCGGTTAAACGAGTAGTTCTGACTAGGTACAGATCCGACGACCTCGAAAGTGACCTTGGTGAAGCTGCAACAGGCCATGAGCACAGGCTTGAGTAAAGTCCAAGACGACCATAAGGAAATTTACACTGGACTCAACCGCTATGGGAAAGCTCTTGACAAAGTACCTTGCCTCCCTACCCCCAGTCATTGTACTATCGTGTCTGACGTAACAGACGTTCAAAGCAGCCTCTACCTATTCCACGAACGATTATGACGCTCTAACCTCCCAGGCGCCACTTATAAAACGAGCTATAGCCATGCATTTGATTCGCGAGGGCCAGTTTTCCGTGGCAGATTGTTTCGTTACCGAAGCCGGTCCAATCGATATCCCGCCGGAGCTTCAGCAGGAGTTTCAAGAGATGTACGAAATCCTAGATGCTATGCGTACCTGCCATGACCTCTCCCCCGCAATCCGCTGGGCTCATCAGAAATCGGTCCAACTGGAACAACGGGGTAGTAACCTGGAGTTCGAACTTTGCAAGCTACAGTTTATCTGGCTATTCATTGAGCTGCCGGATCGCGCTATGGCGTACGCCAGGCAAGAATTTTCGAGGTTCCAGGAAAAACACTTAAAAGACATCCAACAGCTCATGTGTGCTTTTTTGTTTCTACAATCTCCAGAGAAGTCGCCATACTCCAGGATATTTGCGGACCCGGAGAAGAGCTGGAACGACGTTGCGCATTCCTTTACGAAGGAGTTTTGCAGTCTGCTTGGGTTGAGTGCTGAGAGTCCTCTTTACATTGCTGCCACAGCTGGAGCTATTGCTCTGCCGACACTATTGAAGATGGCCTCTATTATGAAAGAGAAGAAAACTGAATGGAGCACAGTTAATGAACTTCCTGTAAAGGATCCCCGTTTTTTGACCCCTAGTTTAACGCGAGATACTGACCCATATGGAAAAAACAGGCTGAAATCGCGCTCCCACCGGGATACCAGTTCCACTCCATCTTTGTATGCCCGGTATCTAAAGACCAGACTACCGACAGCAATCCTCCAATGATGCTTCCCTGTGGTCACGTTATCGCTCAGGAGTCACTTCAGAGACTGGCAAAGGGAGGGAGCAGCGTCACCCTGAAATGCCCATACTGTCCGAGAGAGAGCAGTCTCCATCACGCTAAGCAGGTAATTATCTGATTGTTTGACTTTTCGGTTCGGTGTTTGGGACGATTGTTCATAGGGTCTCTTATCTGGAGTTTTCTTCTACTTGTGTAAAAAATATCAAAATCACGATGCTCAATTTTCCGAAAGTCGATTTTAGCTCTGGTCTCGGTAAGGCAAAGGTACTAGTAATTTATCGTAGACTGTACATACGGTCCTATCTCCTGACTCGCAAGACGGTGCATAATCCTGCCAATGTCTGAGATACAGGTTACTCGGATAGGGAGCACTTTACAGTCATCTCCCTCTGAGACATGACAGGGGTGGCATATTCCGTCGTCCCATAGAGTCTGATACAAGGTCCGGCAATAAGTTATGGAACAGTTATTTAAGGTTAACCCGCTAAATATATCCCTGTCCGTTCCGGTTAATTGTTCCCCCTCTACTCTCCTTTCATCCCGTGATCATAAAACATTCTGAAGAAACGCACTCCATGTCCGGGTAACCGTTTTAGGGTTTGTACCCTTCAGAACACACTCCTCATTTGAACAGTCCCTCTCAACTTTGTAGGTGACTCCTTCCAAAAGCTAGCCTAACGATCATTCTACAGCAGTCGACGACAAACAAACTGACCATCAACACCCAGCAACAACCAGATTGATCAGTAAAGATGTGAGTTTTATTTTCTTCCCCTTGCACCCAAATATGTTTCTTGCGGAGGTGGTTTGGGTTGGACGGTTTTTCGGTCGGGGCGTTCGGTCCGACGAGCGGGGTGAAAAGCCAATTACAAGTACTGGTAAGATTCGGTGGCCTCCGGAAGGCCTTCGAGAGTTCCGACCCACAAAAATTGAAGGGAATGCGACAAACGTGAAACCATCCGACAATCTTTGGTTGGAGTATTGGATGATGGGGGAGTGTGGCAAATAACTGAGCGCATCATGGGGAAAGACATATGTACTGACGATAGATCTCAGGGTCAATCTCCGCACACAGAAACGCCTAGCAGCCTCTGTTATGGGGGTTGGAAAGGGAAAGGTGTGGCTCGACCCCAACGAAATGAACGAGATCAGCAACGCCAACTCCCGTATGTCTATTTGCCTGCATATCACCTGCGAACCGCGTAATAGCTAACAACTATAGGCCAAACAATCCGCAAGCTTTACAAGGATGGCCTTATCATCAAGAAGCCCAACACTATGCACTCTCGCTACAGAACTCGTGAACTCGCCGCCGCCAAACGAGCCGGTCGTCACACTGGTTTCGGTAAGAGAAAGGGCACCAAGGATGCCCGTATGCCCTCTCAGGTTTTGTGGATGCGCCGTCTCCGTGTTCTCCGCCGTCTTCTCGTCAAGTACCGTGCCTCTGGAAAGATCGACAAGCACCTCTACCACAGGCTTTACCACTTGAGCAAGGGTAACACCTTCAAGCACAAGAGAGCGTTGATTGAGCACGTTCGTCCGCCTATTGTTCTAATCGTTGCTCCCATACTGATGAAGAAAATAGGTCCACAAGGCCAAGGCCGAGAAAGCGCGCGAACGCATACTTAAGGAGGAGATGGACGCCAAGCGGGCAAGGACCAAGGCCGCCAGGGAGAGAAAGCAGGCTCGTGTTCAGGAGAAGAAGAATGCCCTTTTGGCGGGTGCGGAGGAGGAGCCGGCCGAGAAATAAAGCGTTTTTGTAATAGAAATATAAAACCGCTTTCTCTTTCTTTCCTTTCCTACCTTTCACTACCTTTTCACTTTCTCCTCTTCTATTACTGGTATTTGTTTTTTAGTATTGGGAGGGGGCGATTGTAGGGCAAAAGCAATAAATCGTTCGCACACCCGAACAGCGACCATACGATCCCCTCCGTGGTGAACTCGTCGGGATAGGTGTGAAATAATATACCATACTAGGTTGCGGAATCCGCTTTGGTAATGATAAATGAGAAAACCATTTCGATACGGTACCAGTCAATCCCGGGCCCTCCCTACAGGATGCCAGCAACATTTTTTGTCCCAGAAAAAGCGCAACGTCCCGCCCATTCCTACCCGGCATTTTCCTAAAGGGGAGATTTATAGCTAATTTTAAGTGACACAGGCCATCTACGTAGTTGCCTTCTAGCGCGAGAAAAAATTGCGGAATTTGTCGGTGTTTTTTATGATTTTTTGCGATGTGTTTTCCTGTTTGGCAGTTGAAGTATTGTTTTCTTGGCCATGGGCGAAACGCTGTGTTTTTGCTGAGATAGAAAAAAACTTGGCTAGTATTCTACAGGGAGGGCCCGGATTGGCTGGTACGGGATACCGATAGGTCTCTCAGAAATGATAGCCGCAGGCTATCGTAGATTTAACGGACTCGTTCGAGTACTAATCACCAGATATCACTCGGAATAACTAAACCTGTCAAAAGACGACATAGGCTTTAGAGGCCACAACGCCGATTAATTTCTCCTAGAAAACATTAAAAGACCCTGTGACTAGCCAGCCAACTGAGCAACCGACACCGTGCAGACACCTCTAAGCCCCTCGCTTTTCTCCCCTGCCTCAATCAGTCTAACAATCAACCGGTCCAACAATCAATCCATTCCCAATCTAATAGCCAATCACTCTCCCGACCACTTCAACGCCCCAACCCTTGGCCAAACCCCGAAGTTAACATAGCACCCTCTTCCCCCTTCCCCTCCCGCCTCCCTGCCTCTCCCAGTGCACCGAGAATGCCCGCAATCCCAGCAAACCGTCCCCTCCTGACCACTAATCTCCCAGGCCGCGCCGCACCCGCAGCACTGCCAGAAGCTGAGACACGAGACACACTTCCTGTGCGTGCAGTCCGGGGTTGGGCACTGGCGGAGGGGGGATTGTGCCAGAGTGAAGTGGGGATGTTGGCAGATGCAGCAGAGCCATGGGGTGGGCTTCCCGATTATAGGTGTGGTGGGTTGCGGAGAGGCGGTAGCAGGAGCATGTGCTTCAGCTTCGGCTTTCTCTTTTGTCTCGGGCTCGTTGGACATTGCAATTTTGTGCGGATTGGCGGACTTAATTTATCTGTGCTTTTGTCAGCTAAGTCCCAAAGACCCAAAGCACCGGTAGGTAGTACTGTGTTGGCTTATATTAGCTCGGAATCTGACAGTGGCTACTACGGTAGCGGTAATGTGCAATGCGTCAAATAGTCCGGTTTTCAACTTTGGTTTCTCAACGTGTGTGTGGTGGGGGGTGGTACTGCGCCTTCTAAAATACCGAGCTGGGAATACGGATGGTAATTTCGGACAGTAGTGCCGTTCAGCGCATCAGGTAGTTTGAAATTTCGTGTTTTTTCGACGGATGTGGTGTGATAGTGATGGTGGCAGCCTCGGTTTCGGGCTCAGAAGCAGTATTTGTAAATTCTGGAGCAGTGGTAGTGGTGGGGGTAGGGAGAGCACACGAACCTGGGCATAGGGTTTCGGTCGCCCGGGGCTTGTGGAATAGTGTTGTGGGTGCCGGCTGGCTGGCAGAGGGAGGCAGGATCGCAGTACAGGTTACCTCCCCAGTGCATGCTCGGTTCCTATGGCAGTGCTCCCTGGGAGCTGTAGGAAAGGCTGGGGTAAGCGCATATATGGTAGAGGGGGGGACTAAGATCACTATATTCATGCCGTGTTTTAAATGGACTAAGACTAGAGAAGCAACTTATATGCTCTACAAATCTTATTCGCGCAACCTATTTTGAGCACACTCATATCTCCTTCCGACCTCCATAGTAGATAAATGTAACTGCGCGTGTCGACGGCAAAGTTCAGGCAGTAGACAGCCATTTAAAATTTACCTCCCATCGAGTGACATGCTATGATTATAACATCGGGGGGGTGTGGAAGGATTGCCTGAAACTCCTTACGTTATAATTTTGATAAAAAAAATAGTATCAGAGCTCAGATAATGGTGTGCTGTAGATTATAGTTGTAAGGTATAGCGTTATTCTAGGAAATGGTATCTCAATTATAAAATTGGATGCGGGATAATCATGTCCTTTTGCCGTCCTAGTTCACTCCAAGTTTAAGTAACCATTCTTCATCGCCAGAGGGGTCCACCTTGGCGTCAAGCGTTCGCCGTATGAAAGAAGGAAAAACGATATTGGAATAAAGGGAGGGAAATGGGGACAGAAAGGAAGCATACGTAAACTGTATTTTCATAGTATCATACTAAGACTATACCTAGCCCTATTAGATTTTAGTCCTCACAGTACACAAAATATTTTACCTCTTCTTTGCTAAAATGTATACACTCGGGTGTTCTCTATGCCTTGAACATTGGCCAGAAGGTTCGCTCAGGCATCTATCACACACCGGAGCCATAAACTTGGGTAGGACCTCTATTTACCATGAACTTCTTACTATGTAAGCTGTTAATAGCCTTTTTATTTTAGTGCCAGGTAGTTGGATGTCCCTACCATGGGTAGACAAGAGCTGGCAGCTCACCTAGGCAAAAAGGGCATTCAGTTCAACCTTCGTATCGCTAGCGTGTTCACGGAATAAACGATAGCCCCCTAGCTCTTATTCTTCACTGCTTCAATACAAATTACTTTTGTTCACTTGAGCCAGAATAAGAGTTGTGAGATTGCTTGAGAAAAGAAGAAAGGCAAGGAAGGAAATTTTATGTAAAAGAGAAAATTTTCAAGGCTGGCGTGTCCCACTAGTGCATGCGCGCGCTGTTATAAAGTTATCATATCATATCATGCCTAGAAGTGCGGGCACATCCAACATTGAATATGGGGCATTATCGAGTGATTGCCTGTGGCCACATATCTTTCTAAACCACAAACCACAGCCGAATATAGTACGTATTCTACCCTACGCGAATAAATGTAGCCGTTAGGGCTACCAAAGCTTAAAAAATAGTATTAGTTCCCCCTCCTTATAAATTCTCCCTTGAGTCCATTCCTTCTCTCTTCACACCCATCTCACACACCTCTCACAACTCAAACTTCAAAGCTCCGCTCTCTATCTAGACACTAAAATTCTGCCCTCTAAATCCCCAAACCAACTCTCTCGAGCAGTCACCATGCTTTCCGCTACACGCCTCACTCTCCTAGCCCTCTTTGCTATCGCTCTTGTCACCGTCTTCGCAACCCCCCTGGCCATCCCCGACGAGCACGAAGTCAATTCCCCATCCGCCGCCGGTTTCAAAGGCCGTTTTCGTGTTCAACCCCCAGCAGACCTTGACACAAACATCTATCAACTCCTCGAGGATGGGACGGAGAAAGTCATCTACAACTCGACCGCCTCCTCCACAGACGAACCTGTAGCGTTTGACATCGACTGCGACACAACCTGGGCATCGCCGATGTACTGGAACATCTACGAGGCTGCGAGACGTCTGGAAGTTGGGGGACGCCAGTGGTGTGTTCAGAATAATCCTATGGGGTCACGTTGCACGACCTGGATGTCCGAGAAGGATGCATCCTTGGCGGTTTGTGGGGTCCTGTACACTAGGGTTACTTGCGACTATTTGGCCTGGTCGGCTAGGCAGATTGTTGTTTGGTGCAACTGGAATGATCACGCTGGTGGGAAGTATATTTGGAATAGTGAACTCAAGGGAATTGTCTATTAGGCGGGTTGGAGATACTGTTGGGGTTGGGGAGAGAGGGAATTCTTTTACACCGCCCTGTATATGTAGCTAAATAAATAAATCATCCCCCCCCCTCCCTCGGGTCCCCTAAGTCCTAGGTTTTCAAACCCAAATCTTAAGAGTCTTCAGCAAAGATATGAACTCAAGTAGTGAAACCTGGTTCACTTGAGATTAGTGAATGCTTTCCCTACGCTTTTGGCAATCACAGTCAAAGATGAACCCACATCATCAGAATAAATCCAAAGGTTTCGCGTATGACCCCCCTCGCTATGAACCCAGATACAAGGTCTCGACCCCACCCCACAGCTCATGTCGGCCGTAGCTGAGCAGCGCCCAACCTCTTAGGCCCCGCATTGTATTCGCCTGGTCTGAAAATTCTCATAATTAGCCAAACCAATCAACGCCCAGTTTGCCCAGTAAGGGCCTAAATTTGAATGGGCGAAATAATAATCAGGGAAACAAACATCTACCGTGAGGCAGTTCCTACACTCAGTGCCCACGGATATCGCTAGAAACCCAAGAGAACCCGGCCGTCCCTCCCCCCGAATACAAGTGTTAGGTAGATTTAACCTATCTTCGATAACTAACTTTGTTTGTGACGTCTGCTGTGGGTCCGGGCCGCGCGATTGGGATGTCGCTTCCGTCGCCGCCACCACCACCTCTGGAATCATAGTTAGTGTTGCCCTTGGAACGTGATCGTTTCCGGGCAATAATATCGTCAGTATATTTGTTCTCCAGGGCTTCTTGACGGGGAGAGACCGGCGGGGTGGGAACCCAGAAGTCAGTTTGCTATTACTAGGTACGAAAGTTACTTGAACAGCTGATTTTGGCGATTGGAGATTGGTTTAGATTAAGTTTTCGCCTTCCAATTTAGTGTTTGCCTATTCCTACTGTTATTCTATAAGGTGCTGTTGTATGTGATTGTTAAATAGATCTTTTCTGGGTTCTTTTGGGGAGTTACGATAGCCCGCTCCCTTTGTCTACTCTACCTATCAACAGGCAGGGGCTCAATTAAGCATGATATCCAATATCTACCAGAGGCGTCCTGAATCTCGCAGGAGCCTCCCCGAGAGCATTAACCTACAGGATGCCCTAGAAATATATCACTAGTGATTGAATACCGACTACTACCTTCTAGAGCCCACTGGGTTAATCTTCAGCTGAACTGAGCTCCTTCGGATTCCAGATTCTCCTACCCAGGCCAGTCCAACCAGACCCAAATTCAACCAAGTCCACAAAAAACAAGCAACCCAACCTCCAGGACCTCCATGCATCGGAAGGAGTATGCTAGGAGCATGCGCCTATGGCGGTTAGTTTAGGTATATGGACTATCAGGAGGTCTGGCTGAATAGTATACAGCTGGAAGGCCCAGTTTTAGCATCAGAGAAAATATAAGGATCCCAGCTCCCAAGCCCTATGATACCACACCCTCATATGCTCCGAAGTCTGTTGTGGCAAACCTGCTCTTAGTAGGTTTTGGGTTGGGAAATAATATGGAGGTGGCATTGGGCTTACATTCAAGAAGACCCGAGCAGATGACCCTGCGTCCATTCCCCTGAACTACCACCCTTTGGGTTTGGTATGAGACCAACCCCTATACAAACTTCCTCAGCTATGATACCGCTTCACCAATTCTACTCTCAAATCTCCACACCTAGCCATACACCTCAACAAACTTTCTAATATTATAACAACTACTGGACGATTTCTCAACTCTCTCCACCCTACTATGTCCTCCCCGGCCAACTCCACCGAAGCGGATACCCACAACCCCTCTTCAACCAAACCTGAACTAAACCCATGGACCTGCTGCAACTGCGGTCAGCACTATCCACTGGCATTGCCTTCACCGGAGCCATCTCAATACTCATCCCCGCCCCCATCCCCATCTACCCCCCCATCCCCAGGCTCCCCAAGCCCAGAAACTTGCCAGCGGTGTAAACACAGCAAGTGTGTCAACTGCGAGCACTTTGTTGTTTGCTCCGAATGCGGATTCGAAATCCCTAGTGAGCAGAGTTATGAAGGGTGTCCTTGCTGTGATCATGATTGTGATGGGGGTGGGTAAATATGGTTATTGTTGGCGCCTGAGCTGGGGGGGGGGGGTGGATGGGTTGTGCTGTGATAGAATAGGAAAACTTAGAGGGGGTCTTTGATATTTTTGTGCGCTTCCTGCTTCTTAATTCTGTTTGGGCTCGGGATTAAGCTGGGGGTATCATACATAGAAGACAACTCTTCTGGAGGCAATGGTGTTTTATCAAAGCTAAATCGCTTGAAGGCCCGTAGATATCTGGAACCCAGCCAGGTTGTCCTGGGATGCTTAGGCCAGCGCAGCTAGGCTGAAGACTTGGGTCTGGCTAGACTAGCTGTTTATCAGTGCTGATTCTTCTCATGAATTAGGCGACTTTTTACCAGAATGGCTTGGTGTTCGATAAAAGCTCGCGCTATCCTAGCTACTAGATAGAAGTTTGCATTTGTGCTTTTTTCCTTCTTATCCTCAGCTGGCCAGAGTTAGGTGTTAGCTTTAAGTTCTCTGAAAATATAATCAAAGGTTCTGCCAGGTATACTTGCTTTTCCATGACTCTCCGTCATACTTAGTGAAACTGATCCCTTGCATGACCGTAAATCCACTCCGGAGAGGTCATCCTGTCGGGAAATAGAGCCAGCGACTAGTTCGAGCATTTTAGTACACCCCATACCTTAATTAAGCTGCTACTAGTTTGCCTAGATTGTAGTTATGTAATATTTAGTGCTTCCTTTTCCTAAGAAATAATAATACAACTATGATTGGACACCTATTGCTTAGCCACTGAGATAAGTAAAAAATTCAGCTTGCCACTAGGATGTCCCGGCGGAGGGGGTGGCCCACCTAGTCAATAGGATATCCCTTTAGCCAAATGAGTTGTGTTGACGACTGAGATGGAGCGTATTATACTTAGGTGAGGAGGGTTTTCTTTTTTGACGTTAATTATTACCTTCACCCAACTAGGAATTCTGGCTGTGGCATTCGAGGTATTGAGCTTGGTAGTCAGGTCGGACGTCGCGAATGTGTCCATAAACCAAACCCCATATTTAAACAAGATGTTGTCCGGAATGTGTTGCTTTGACGTCACTGCGATGATCGGTATATTTGAAATGGTAATTGGTACGGCAGGCCGTTTAGCGGGTGTCGGAATGTCTCCTACTCGCTGGTGAGTGGGGACTGGTACCGAATGAATACGGAATTTGGATGGCTGGCTAGATTTGGATACTTGTACATACTGTATATTCTTTGTATTGCTATTGTTGTTCCAGTTCGGACGGAGCGACGGGCGATTTGACTGATAGCTATTTAAAAGGTTGACTTCGGTTTTCACAAGAATAGTCATCAGACTTATCTGTGATTCAGACACGAGTGACACCTTGTGATGATTAAGGTGAGATAACGGTTAATTTTCGCGCTACAAACTCCTATATACAGTGCTCACTATAGACTATAAGATGAAACGAAGAATCGGTCTACGTAACTGTTTTCTTGAGATCAGAGGTCTCTTTTAATTTTGCTGTCTCGGGCTTCTTACTAATCGGTCCCCCTCTCGTCATGCAATATCTACTTAGAGTTAATGGAGGCACATTACCTCGGGCCATGGGAAGTCCTTACTGGGTGGAGAGCGTCGCTTTTGCTAAGACCTCATTTTCCGCTCGTCTCGCCAGTGCCGGCTGGACCCTTCGTTCCCGCGGCTGGGGGGTCGGCTTGTAAGGGTGTCTTTGATGAATCCTGCTTCCTGTTTGGGTTGGATAGGGTCTCCGATGACTACACGGGTGATTAACAAATTTCCGCTGTGCGAGCACTTCAAGAGTTATGATACCTGAGAATTGCCTCCGGTTTTTTCAATATTCTTCCTCTCGCTAACTGGCTCTTTTGCGATATTAACACTCTCTCGGACCTGACTGTCGTCTGGGCCCTTCTTCCCCTCGCCCTGGTTAGACTTTCCAGCGTCTCCCTTGCTACTCTCGCCAGCCTCATTTTGGGATCCTCCTGCCACAGGCTCGAAAGTTTCACCAGCTCCCTCTTTTACGGAAGCGGCCTTGTCGGTAGCGCTCATGATGCCTGCTTCTGCTTTGTCTTTGGCCTCGACGTACAGTTCACCAGCCTTCTCCCCCATCTCCCCAAAGCTCCCTCTGGCTCGGTCACGGGAATCCCCAGTTGCTTCAGAAACGAGCTCGGGCGTGGGACCCATCTGCGATTTAGTTTCTCCGCCGGACGAAGGTCCTCCTTCTTCATCCAGAGTGGGGCTACTAGAGTGGTGATTGGAGTGGTGATGATCGGTCTTCTTTGCGGGAGAAGAGTAGAGGAGATACAATGCCTATCACATGAAAGTTCAGCAGGATTTCTTAGCTTTCAAAATTTTGGAAAAGGAGATTACACTTGGAACAGTCACAGCAATCGATCCAACAAGCCATGCCATCTCGCTGCTCTTCTTTCCATGGTTTGGACGGCCGGTAGAAGCGTAGCTGTCGCCCTGAGCGGAGTTCTGGGCTATTTTCCGAGTAAATTGTCTTGATGAGACGACAACGTTCCGGCTAGCGAGAATAGCCCGGAGGAAGGGGGCAGGAAATCGTAACATTGGCATGTTTGGTGAAAGGACTTGTAGCGGCAGTTGGTGGACGCAATTGGGTGGAGAGAAGCGGGTCTTTTGAAAGCAGTGCAATAGGAGAATTGGTATCTGTGGATGATGGGGTCAGGGGGATGGTACGATGAAGCTAAACGGGGCAGGGGGAATGAGAACAATTTCGCTCACCGAAACCAACTACCGTAGAGGCCCAAAGAGACAATGAGGTCACTCTGTCGAAGTTACCCGAGAAACAGCCGCTAGGATAAAAAAGGAAACGCTAACTATCTTGGCATTTTTGAGCCTCTCAGTTGAACTTTTGGCCCCTCAGTCCTTGGCCCTACTGAGTTCAGTGTTGCATACGGTGGGGTGTGAGCAAGTTGCGACATACAAGGTGCCAGGCAGTCCTTGCTCTCTCCCTTTCCCCACAATTCCATCAACCCAACAAAACAAAACTCATCCCCCTCCTATTTCACTGCCGAAACATTACCCAATATAATCCACAACCGGTGAAACCTTTCTCACTTATCACCGCCTCTACCTTTCCTTAAGTTTTCCATCTCTCGTTCAACCCATCAGCTCTGCTAGCTCGAAATAGCAAATATGGCGAACGCTTCAACCCCATTCGCCCTCCAGTCTTTACTGGAGAAGATGTCCTCTCCAGATTCCGATTACCGTTTCATGTCTTTAAACGACCTACTTTCAATTCTCACTAGCCCGAATGCTAGTTTGACACAGGCTGATAGCAACCTTACAAGTAGGGTAATTGATGGAGTTGTTAAGGCGCTTGACGATGCAAACGGTGAAGTGCAGAATCTAGCAGTTAAATGGTATGTCAGTCGCCAGAGCTGTCTCCCCGAGCTCTAACAACACATTTAAGGTTGATCTCGTGCCTATTTTGAGCGATAATGCCAGTCGATAAGTTGGAGTTACGCTAAAGCTTAATTTTCCTCCTTAGTCTTGGGCCTTTGGTCTTGAAAGTTCGAGATAATCAAATCGCCCCCCTCATCGACCGTCTAACGACTCTCTCTATGACCTCTACGGACCCATCGATTCCTTCTACCGCTCTCAGAACTATAATTTCGAGCCTTCCACGCCCCGTGGCCGTTTCCTCGGCCGTACCGGGTTCCCCGGTATTGGTTCAGAAACCTGACGCTATCCACCAAACCATTGCCGCTGCTGTGCAAGCCATCCAGAAAACACTTTACCCCAAGCTTCTGATTCTGCTGAAACCTGGCACCGAGACTGTTAAGGGCGGCGGTGCTAGCCTTGACAGCATCGATCTATTGATTGAGACCCTCAAATGTTTTGGCCCTGTTCTTGGCGGAAAGGAGGTCGAGCAACTTCAGGTTGCTGTCATGGAACTATTGGAGAGCGATAGGACAAGTCAAGTTGTTAAAAAGCGAGCTGTGACTTCGCTGAGTTTGCTTTGTGTTTATTCTCCGGATGAGCTACTGTCCAGCTTTATTAATCATTTAATCGAGTCCTTTCGAGCCCAGGGAAAACACGTTAACCCGACACGCCTTCGTTTGCTTGTTTCGGTAACAGGGGCCTTGGCAAGGGATATCCCAGATAGATTCGGCCCATACCTTAGAACGTTATGTCCATTTATCCTCTCTGTTGTTGATGGGAAGGACATTCAAGACAGAGAACTCGGTGATGAACCAGAGATGGAAATGGACGAGGTCCGCGAAGCAGCGCTTGTCAGCCTTGAGAGTTTTATGAGTTTCTGCACAAGCAACATGACAAGGTTTACGGAGGATGTCTTGAACGCTGGGATGATCTACTTGAAATACGATCCCAACTATGCCGACCCCGCTGATGAAGATGACGAGGAGATGGGAGGAACACAACAAGATGATGGCGATGGAGACGACGGCTTTGGAGGCAGCGATGGCTTTGGAGGCAGTGATGATGAAGGCGCATTTGAAGAGGATGGTAACTTTTCCGATGAAGATGACATTAGCTGGAAGGTTAGACGATGCGCGGCGAAGCTGCTCTCGACAGTTCTATCAACTAGAGCTACAGACTTAATTCTTGGAGAACAAGAAGGAGGTGGGAAAGCGTACAAACAAGTTGCCCCATTACTTGTTGAGCGCTTCCATGAACGTGAGGAGAATGTGAGATTGGAAGTCCTTGCAACTGCTACGGTATTGGTGAGGAAGACTGGGGAGGTTGCGCAAGGAACATTCACGCCGTTATCTCCCTCCAGGGACAGACGAGGAAGCACAGACATAATCATGGGCCCCCCACCGAAGAGAAGGCGTGGCTCGGATGCTTCAATGCTTGATACCACTACCTATGATGTTCCCGGACAAAGCTCGGACGAGAACGGCGTAAAGAATAGCCTACAGGCTTTGATGCCAAGGCTCAGCAAATCCCTTAGCAAACTCTTGAAAACTAAGAGTACTACCTTGCCCACAAAGCAAGCAAGTGTCACCCTCTTGTCTGCGATTGTATCAGTATTGGAAGGCGGTCTGGATGGTGTGCTCGGGCTTTTTATTGAACCGCTAGTTGATGCCACTCGGGGCGGCAGTGCTGTTTCCGGTAGCAACGTCGTCGCTGCGACCGCCGCCGGGGGAAGCGCAGCCACCGCCACAGGCTCTTCACTGCGTATTGAGGTTTTGAGATTGGTTGGCAAAATCTGCGAAAATCACTCGGTGCAAGTTGTTGGGGAACACTTTGACACCCTCATACCGGCAATGATAATTGCAGTCGAGGAGCCGGCCTATAAAATTTCCTCTGAGGCCCTTAACACCGTGGTTTCGATCGTTCGGCTTCTCACCACAGAAGGCTCTACAGGATATGGTGACTACTTGAAGGGGTTGTATGATGTTATCGTCGCAAAGGTCGGGAATGGAGATGCCGACCTCGAAGTAAGAGAGAGGGCCATCGTCGCATTGGGAGTTCTTCTTTCTAGGACATCCGGCCAGTCAGATCTGATCGAAACTGACCGAAGGGCTACGGCCTTGGGAATGCTAGTGGAGCGTGCTAAGAATGAGACTACCCGTATCACCGCTGTCAGAGCTATCGAGGTTATAGCGAGGAATGCCAAAATCACGGGCGATGTGACTCCCAGCTGGGTCAAGACTGTTGTCGCGGAGTGCGGTGTTCAGCTCCGAAAGGCCAACAGAACCCTCCGTGGTGCGAGCTTGGATGCATTGCGGAGTATTTCTGCCAATGAGAACTGCCGGAAGGCAATGGATCCACAGAGCAAACGGGATCTAGTGGATGTTCTCACTACGCTATTGCCAGCTGGAGACATGCATCTACTCGCCCCAACTTTGGCTATCATCAGATGGATGATGATTGATGGTGATGGGGTTTATGTCACTTCCGGTATTAACGAAGGCGTTTGTGGGCTTGTGCGAAGCAACCTTGGGTCTGGCCTAGTGGTGGAAAGCCTACTTGGGTTGGTAAAGGCTATCGGAGAAAACGACCCCGTGGGAAAAAAGACAGTGATGAATGGTCTCTTACAGGAAGTCGGAGTGAATGGGGAGACCAGTATTGTAGCCAAGGTTGTTGCACAATTACTTGTTAGTGGTGGTGGGAAGCAAGGCGGGTTCACTATAGGTGTTGAGGAATTCGTGGGTGAAGTGGTTAAAACTACCGATGACAAGAGAAAATGCTTGGCATTAATGGTTCTTGGAGAGATCGGTCTCAGAATGTGAGATATCCGCTGCGAGTTTAGTATTACTCAATCTTCTAACAAAACAATAGGGGCCCTTCATTCTCTGTCGGACCAGAGACCTTTCTTGAGCAGTTCCATGCAAAGAGCGATGATGTTCCGATCGCGGCTGCCGTAGCCCTAGGTCTTGCTAGTGCTGGAAACGTTCAGGGCTATTTGCCCGTAATTATGCAGAGGCTCGGAGGTGGAGACAAAGACCAATATCTACTACTTCACTCGTTAAAGGAAATTATCCAGCATTCCGATGACACTACTGCAAATATCAAGCCATACGCCGATCAAATCTGGAAAGCTCTCTTCTCCATGGCAAAGAACGATGACAGCAAAGCTGTAGGAGCGGAGTGTGTTGGCCGTCTCACTATCATTGACCCCTACAGCTACCTGCCGGAGCTGCAGAAACATCTCCAATCCGAGAGCAGCGCGATACGTGGAATGGTTATTTCAGCACTCCGATATACTTTTACCGACACAGAGGCCTCATACGATGACCTCCTTAGACCGATCGTTGTGGACTTCCTCACAGTCATGGTCGATGATAAGGAACTTGAAAATCGCAGACTTGCCCTAACGGCATTAAACTCTGCAGCCCATAACAAGCCCCACTTGATAGGCCAGCATCTGCAGAGTCTATTGCCACTGGTATACAGAGAAACTGTCGTTCGCCCGGAGCTAGTCAGAGAAGTTCAGATGGGACCTTTCAAGCACAAGGTTGACGACGGCCTTGAAGTTAGAAAGGTATTTCACCGCCCTTCCCTCCCTATAATTGCATCGCTAACATAGGCAGAGCGCCTACGAAACTCTCTACGCCCTCCTAGAAACCTCCTTCTCAGGAATCGACATCCAAACATACTTCGACCGTGTCATTGCCGGCCTCCAAGACGAACATGATATTCGCGTTCTTTGCAACCTAATGCTAACAAAACTCATCCTCCTTGCAAAGGGCGAAACCCTCCGGCGGCTTGACTCAATTGCCGAGTGCTTCAAGGCAACCCTGAGTCAAAACCCTAAAGAAAATGCAGTAAAGCAAGAACTCGAAAAGCATGCAGAGAGTATCCGAAGCACCATGCGTGCAACCGTAGCGCTTAATCGCACTGCTATTGGGGCGGGTGTTAGTGGGAAGGCTGGCTGGAATGGGTACTGGGAGTGGGCAAAGGCGGGTTTCCTTAACGAATTGCAGATACTCGAGGGCGAGGAACGGGCTGAGTAAGTTGGCGTCGTTATCAAGCGAGAAAAAACCTTGTTGAAAGAAAAAGGATGGGGGAGAAATGGATAATGTGCTACCATATGACGTGACCCGTTTCCCGTTGTTCTTGAGTCTACGAAATTCTTTTGTCCCTTTTTTTCTTGCCTTGTTCTCCCCGGTCTTTTTTTTTGCTACGATAGCGAACGACGAAGTTTATAAAATATATACTCCCCCTCTGCTTGCTTCCCCCCTTTCTTTTTCATAACGCGCGTGATGATCAGTCGTCGTTTGGCCGCAGTTACGACAGCCACCGAGCCCGCAACATCAAGTATTGCACCGATATCTCCCATTCTACCCACTCACCCATCCTACGACCATCCATCCAGAACTCCCATGCGATAAGTTAAGCCAACCACCCTACCGTACCATCCTGCTATAATACTGTAAACCATTGATCCTACAGTACGACGCGGTAGAAAAGCGGTATTCCGAGCTCGTGCTCAAACCAAGACATCGCACCGAAAGCACTCCACTGCTCTCTCGCAGTTTCGTTTATATATAATCATTATATCGATGGAGGTGAGGTTGTGGATTGAGTAACACCTTTATTGTGTGCCTGTCTCGCGCCTGAATGAGTTGGGAAAAATGAAAGAAAAGACGGAATTATGTGATTAGTAGCTCTCTTGCTTTGTTTTGTTGATCAGTGATGCTGGTGTTCACCTGTGCTTTTACCGGCCACGCGAAGGGAAGAGGGGGGTCCCTAGTACGTGCTTTAGTTGGTTTAAGCCCCCCATGAAGGAGAGAGAGAAGGTGGAGTACGATATCACTAGTTTATTTTGAAGTGCTGGTTACATGTCTATGATACAAAGTGACTTGCAGTAGAGTACAGTTATCTAGATTTCCCTCTACACGCCAAAACATATCGCTATCACCCCAACCAATTTTCCCCGCCAATCAATCAATCAATCAAATCCTCTCATCAGCCTTCCAAACCCCAACCTTCTCACTGAGCATCGAAATCTGCTCGACGTGCCCCCTCTTAACCCTCCTCTTCTCAACCTTGCCCGTCTCCGGATCCACGCCGTCGACCCAGCTAGGCGTCCGGTCAATAACCCACGCCCACTTAGTCCCGAAGCCAAAAATCTCCAGCAAAGATTCCCCCTCCCGAGCGACCTGGCTTTCCGACTCCTCTCGATGTGCAAGCAATTCTTCGTACTCCTCCGCGTGGGATGATAGCTCTGTCGTCAAGAGTTGGAAGACGCGAATGCGCGTTAAAAATAGGATTAGTATTTCTATAAACTTCTGTTATTGTTTCCAAAGGGGGCGGCGATGCCGGGGACCAGGTTTTGCTCTGTCAGTTTGCCCTTTTACGATATGTATATGGGGGGTTTTGTAGTTTACGAACCCATTCGGATTTTGGTATCCGCAAAGACACCTCCTCAAGGCCTTTGCAAGAGCGAACCAATTTTGAGGCGCAGCGTCTCTCGACTGGCTGGCTAGTGCTTAGGCGGAGGCTGCGGATTGTAGGCCCGTGGGAGTTTATAATTGCGTCCAGGAAGGGCTCGACGGTGTCCTGTTCTATCACGCTGGCCGATGGAAGGATGTATAACTCTTCTAGGCCAGCGAAGGAGGAGAGGAAATTTGCCCAATGCTTCCCCACATCGTTTATTCGCAGGCTCTTCAGCTTCAGGCGTCTCACTGCCGGTATAGGACTTTGTCTCATGGCGCCCCCACTTCCGGCTGTTAAAACACTTGCAGGTGATCCAGCGTTGGCGACTTTCTGTTCTTCAGCCATCAGGATCTCGTCCCATGATGGCTCTTCCCCAACACTACAGTCAAGCAGTGAAAGTTTTTGAAGCTCTAGTAAATCCAAACACCGCCGTATTGGTATATCTAGTACCACATTACTTATATGAAGTTCCTTAAGAACCCGAGGACCCTGTGCAGGTCCATGTTCTGGAAAAATGACACTTAACCTAGTCGAAATCCTCCAGGATACTTTGAAAACTTGGAGTGCCGGCATTGAAGACATGCTCCAACTGTAAGTTGTTCGAGATCCGAGACCTGTTAAGTGTATACTCTTCAGATTTCTAAAGACTATCGGGGGCGCAAGCGAAGGTGGGGGAGGGGGATGAAGTGAGAGTGGATGTATTATTCTCAAGCTCTTCAATTTTGGCTGTCTAGATAGCGCTTCATAAAGGATAGGATGCATCATTGATTCTGAATTCCATCTACCATTAATTCCTCATTGCCCACATTAGTCTAAGCCCTGCGCGAACATGGCAATATTTCTAGGAGATAGAGGCACCTACAGAAATTCTTCTAGCCTGCCCATTCCGGAGATTATCCCCACCACCGCAACAGCCCACACCCCATGTTCTTCACCCCGCCGGTCCTGGCCTGACGGCTTCTCGTTGACAACCTCCAAACGCTGTACACAGGCGGCGATACCTGGCCTGAGCAATGCACCCATCTGTGCCAAAGTGATGTAAGCTTTTCTCCCCTCTGGTCTACAGACGAGGACCACGTTCCTATAGAGCAAAGGGACAGTTAGGAAATGGTGAATTCGACTGCTTCGACTAACGCGGGCAAGGTCTGCTGGTGATTCGATCTGTTTACCCCTCTCAAAGTAAGCCTTGTCCCCAATCCAAAAACCCGTAATTGAGCTTCTACCCGGGAAATGATACTAGAAACGATGTCCAGTGGTAGTTGGGGTCTTCCAGAGCTTCGGCTCGGCTCAGGATTCATGAGAAAGTCAAACATTTTTCTCGGACTTTTCGTTTGTGGCTGTTCGTTCGTGGTTCTCTTCATTAATACTAAGCAGTGTAGCTGGTGTGCACAATAAGTTGACAACGGATATTTATCCCTCCGATTTTGTGTAACAATAATAGTACACCATTCCTTGGGGTGGTTTAAGCTTTTTTTTGTCCTTCCGGATCGCGAGGGATAACTAGCTGTGCTGCTCTCCGCAGCCCCTTCCCATGTGCATATGGCACTAACACTGTGGGGTACCTTGTCCTATTATACCGGTAGTCAATTCTTTTTTAGCGATTTCAAGAACACGAGGAAGACTGTTCACATACCTGTCCAAGCAGCCACGGATTCGGCTATCCACAGCGATTCGATCGTGATCCACGGTACTGGTAGGCTAAAAAATTTACCCTGTAAGTCACAGAAAGCGACTAATCGTGTGAGTGAAAGACGGGGGACCATGAAGTCTCTCCTCCACTAAATTGTGATGTCTTAGACCTTAGTATGACCTCCAACCTCTGTTTGTTGCCACCGACGCTCCAGTAGGAGACACGAGCAGTCACTCGCCTACAGAATTCAATACCTGCAAACAATGTTAGTTACTCGTATCATCAATGGGGTAATACAGACTTATTGTGTTTTCTCTCAACGAGCCAGCTTCGGAATCTAGAAGCCGAAATGAGCCTTTCCTAAAAAATTTGAAGGCCTAAAACTTCGCCGCACCATTAAGTGCATATCCTGACGGGGGAGCAATTGATTTTAGTAGAACGACAATTGAACCCCAAAAGGCTGCCCAAACATCTCTTTCTTGAATCCCTGGAACGAGTCCCGGAAGATAACTAACAAATACCGTATCCAGTTGTGCGGGAATTGCGGCCGGAACTACCTACCAAGACCAACTCCCCAATTCGGGGATGAAGATGCCGATCCCTCAATGGTATTCCTGGGGAATTAAACCTCCACCAGTCGTGAAACCAATCGCAGAGTAGGTCCCGAATACCGTGGGTACCCTGGAGCGAACCGGTTTTCCCATAATTCTCCGTTGACTCATAGCTACCGGTAAGGGGAAGAGTCACACTGGGCTCAAATGCAGTCACCTCTCGTATCGGAAGAATCGGGTCTGTTTCTTCTTGGTCAAGCATCAGTGGCGGTGAAGCTGATAGGAATATTGAGCAACCACGGAACTCCGAAATACGCTGATTTGTGTAACATTGAATTTTGACCCTTTAGCCCACAATTACCCGCAGTGCGCATTAGAGGAGGCTGAAGAAAAACTGACGGTGCTCACTCTTGCTCGTATTGTTTAGCTAACTTAACAACTAATGAGCCCGGGGTCTATCAGGCTTTTGAACTTGCTGCACTAGACTCCCTTACTCCATAAGCCCGATATCGCCAACGGCCTATACCCAATGTCTGTTATGAAGGGCTCTAATGCTACAGTACCTACTTGCTCCAATTCAAACCCGAGCATATCGTTGCTGAGGATAAGAGATACTATGCAGCTTCGCCGTGAGTAATAACAATCTTTAAGTGGTGGGGTTTCACGATGGATTAGGGGATCAGACGTCACTCGAATTCTGGTGAGGGTGTTTTTCCGTGAAAATCCTCGCATTGGCTAAATCACCATAGATACCCCTCCTAGCAAATAAGAAATCGTAATTCTTTCACGGAATTTCTTTTCCTTTGTGATTAATTGGCTTAGCTGCATATTAGAAATGACTGTTCGTTGGAAATGTTCACGGACTAACCCCGGTATCCCGGCACTGTGCCCTATCCAAGCCTTGAGCCTGAAACCCTTCGCACAGTTGAGTCCTCTGGCGTTTGTAATGTTTTGAGAGATATCATGGCGCGGGGCTTCCTACTATAGTACAGGTCAGACACGCCCATGTCTACACGTGTTTGAGTTAAGTGCAGGCGCAAGAGGAAAAACCATTCACTGGCAAATGTTCCTCAAACGGATCTCAGAAGCCCCCGGGGGGGGGGGGGGGGGGGGGGGGGGGGGGGGGGGGGGGGGGGGGGGGGGGGGGGGGGGGGGGGGGGGGGGGGGGGGGGGGGG
>Ga0307517_10000856_pt1 | contig 51999 bp, 58 predicted proteins | sample 23_EM_MG_FD_194515 | JGI IMG/M metagenome (GOLD analysis project Ga0307517, IMG submission 194515) | Populus trichocarpa ectomycorrhiza microbial communities from riparian zone in the Pacific Northwest, United States - 23_EM | ecosystem: Host-associated > Plants > Roots > Unclassified | place... | reverse complement strand
TGGAATTGCAACTGTCACGGTACCTAAAACTGCTTAACCTATCGAACCGCCGTATACGGACCCGTACGTACGGTGGTGTGGGAGGGGAGGAGCCGCGAGGCTCCCCCCTATCCCGATCGCAATGACGTAGGAGAGGCTTTATTCTGCTTCCGATCAGGCAAAATGCCTTGATTTCGATGGATTGCCGGGTCAAGCCCGGCAAGGACAGAAACCGAACAACGACGGACTCGGCCGATGCGACACAGCCCCTCACGCCTCTTCTTCGCGCTCCTCCTCACCGCGCCACTGCTCGCCGGCTGCCTCGAACGCGGCCAGCCGACCATGGTCGATACCAGCGCCGATGACGACGCGTTCTGCCGCGCCAACAATGTCGCGGCGGGGTCGACCGACTACGTCATTTGCCGCAAGAACCGCGACGTACAGCGCGCCAACGCCAACGCGCGCACCGACCGTGCCCAGCGAAATCTCGCCGAGCAAATGCTGAACAATCCGACCCGCCCGTGATCAGGAGGTCATCATGAACGAAGATGTTTTCAACACCAGCCTGCGCGGCTTTCTCAAGAAGGTCGGCATCACCTCGCAGCGCGAAATCGAAAAAGCCGTCCGCGACGCGCTCGCCAGCGGCCGCCTCAAGGGCAATGAAAAACTGCCGGCGAAGATGACGCTGACGCTCGGTGGGGTGAGCTTCACCCACGATATATCGGGCGAGATCGAATTGGGTTGACCGAGCGCGGCTCCCCTTCCCCTCTCCCCTTGTGGGAGAGGGTGGCGAGATGCGAACGTAGTGAGCGTCTCGACGGGTGAGGGGTCTCTCTCCGCGGACGCAAACCCCTCATCCGGCGCTTCGCGCCACCTTCTCCCACAAGGGGAGAAGGAAGAAATGCTACTTCAACAATTTTCAGAAAGAAACTTCATGGACATCAAGGTCAGGGACTCCAACGGCGCGCTGCTCGCCGAAGGCGACACCGTCACGCTGATCAAGGACCTGAAGCTGAAAGGCTCGTCCACCGTGCTCAAGCGCGGCACCGTGATCCGCGGCATCCACCTCACCGACAATGAAGACGAGATCGAAGGCCGCACCGACAAGGTCAAGGGCCTGGTGCTGCGCACGGAGTTCTTGAAGAAGGCGTGAGGGGGCGGCTCCAGCACAAATGTCGTCGCCCGCGAAGGCGGGCGATCCAGTATTCCAGAGACGTCAGCGATTTAAGCGGAAGCCGCGGCGTACTGGATGCCCCGCTTTCGCGGAGCATGACAGCGGTGGAGTTGGCGCCAAACATTCCAAAAAACAAAAACGCGGCAGGTTTCCCCGCCGCGTTCGAAAACCCACAAACGAAAACGAGAGCGCTTACTCCTCGTCGTCCTGTTTCTTGCCGCCGATGGTTTTCAGCTTGGCGAACACGGCGTCGACGTTGAGGTCGTCACGCTGCTTTTCGGTCGGCTCGAATTCCGGCTCCTTCTTGGTGGTCTCGGAGGCCGGCAGCAGGGTGGCGCCACCGTAGGCGGCGGGGACCGGCTTTTCCTTGGCGGCGCGCTGCACCTCGAAATCGAGCTCGATCTGCGAGCACAGGCCTAATGTCACCGGGTCCATCGGCGTCAAGGTCGAGGCGTTCCAGTGGGTGCGGTCGCGGACAGAGGCAATGGTGGTCTTGGTGGTGCCGACCAGGCGCATGATCTGGGCGTCCTTCAATTCGGCGTGGTTGCGCACCAGCCACAGGATCGCGCTCGGGCGCTCATGGCGGCGCGACACCGGGGTGTAGCGCGGGCCCTTCTTCTTGGCGGCCGGGGGTAGCGCAACCCTGCTCTCGCCGAGCTTGAGCCGGTAATTCGGGTCGTTTTCGCCCCTTTCGATCTCGTCCCGGCTCAATTGGCCGGTCGAAATCGGGTCCATGCCCTTGATGCCCTGGGCGGCGTCGCCGTCGGCGATGGCGCGGACCTCGAGGGGGTGCATTTTGGTGAAATCGGCGACCTGATCGAAGGTCAGCGCGGTATTATCAACCAGCCACACGGCAGTCGCCTTTGGCATCAGCGGTGCGTTGCTCATGGCAAATCTCCTTTGTGCCTCGCCCACCTCTTTTTGGGAGGCGAAGTCTGCGGTCATCGGTGATGACGGGAATTCGGCGCCTATATACGCCCTGAGGGGCCATTGGCGCAATGGCCTGCTAAAGTGCCTTGACAGCGCCCAAAAGCAGCCCCAAGTCCTTATACGAATTGGCCGTTCCCCGCCCGCCGGCGAGGGGTGATTCGGTCCCCGAGATAGCCCCCATGTCTTCTATATCAGCGTCCTCTTTATCGGCGTCAGCCAAACCAGACCTCAAAATCGTGCTTTGTTCCCCCCGCGGCTTCTGTGCCGGCGTGGTGCGGGCCATCGACACCGTCGAGCGGGCGCTCGCGATCTACGGCGCCCCCGTCTATGTCCGCCACGAGATCGTGCATAACCGCTATGTGGTCGACAGCCTGAAGACCAAGGGCGCGATCTTCGTCGAGGAACTGGCCGAAATCCCCGACAATACCAACGCACCGGTGGTGTTTTCCGCTCACGGTGTGCCGAAGTCGGTTCCGGCGGATGCCCGCGCACGCAATTTCTTCTCGTTGGACGCGACCTGCCCGCTGGTCACCAAGGTGCACCGCGAGGCCGCGATTCATTTCAAGCGCGGCCGTGAAATCCTCCTGATCGGGCATTCGCATCATCCGGAAGTCGTCGGCACGCTCGGCCAATTGCCGGCCGGCGCGGTGACGCTGATCGAGACCAATGAAGACGCCAAGACCTTTACGCCGAAGAATCCGGACAACCTCGCTTTCGTGACCCAGACGACGTTGTCGATCGATGACACCGCCGAAATCGTCGCGATGCTGAAGGAGCGCTTCCCCAACATCTCCGGCCCGCACAAGGAAGACATCTGCTACGCCACCACCAACCGCCAGCTTGCGGTGAAGAAGGTGGCGCCGGTGGTCGATGCCTTGATCGTGGTCGGTGCGCCGAACTCGTCGAACTCGCAGCGCCTGCGCGAAGTCGCCGAGCGCGAGGGCTGCCCGGTCTCGGTGCTGGCGCAGCGCGCCAGCGACCTCGACTGGTCGCGGTTCGAAGGCATCACGAGCCTCGGCATCACCGCAGGCGCGTCCGCGCCGGAAGTGATCGTCGAGGAGATCATGGGCGCGTTCGCCGAGCGCTATAATTTGCATGTGGAGACGGTCTCGGCCGCGGAAGAAAACGAATTCTTCCCGCTGCCGCGTTCGCTGCGGCCCGACGCCGCCTAAGGTTTCCCCATGGCGGTTTACACGGACGTTGCCGCCGAAGACCTCGCGGAATTCGTTGGAGGTTACGACATCGGCGAATTGCTCTCCTACAAGGGCATCGCCGAAGGCGTCGAGAATTCCAACTTCCTGATGCACACGAGCAAGGGCGCCTACATCCTCACGCTGTATGAAAAGCGCGTGGCGGTGGAGGATCTGCCGTATTTCCTGTCGCTGATGGCGCATCTGGCCGAGCGCGGCGTGCATTGCCCGCAGCCGGCCAAGAATCGCCAGGGCGCGGTCTATAGCAGTCTTGCGGGGCGGCCGGCGGCGATCATCAATTTCCTCGAAGGCATGTGGCCGCGGCGGCCGACCGCCGCGCATTGTACCGGCGTCGGCGAAGCGCTCGCCAGGATGCATCTGGCGGGGCGTGATTTTCCGCTTGTTCGGAAAAACCCGCTCTCGGTCGACGGCTGGCGGCCGCTGTTCGATCTGTCGGCGGCGCGTGCCGACACCGTGCAGCCGGGCCTGGGCGATTTCATCGCGCGCGAACTCGATCACCTCGAGGTGAACTGGCCCAGCGACCTGCCGCTCGGCGTCATCCACGGCGATCTCTTCAACGACAACGTCTTTTTCCTCGGCGACAAGCTCTCCGGGCTGATCGACTTCCCGTTTTCCTGCAACGACATCCTGGCCTACGACGTCGCGATCTGCCTCAACGCGTGGTGCTTCGAGCCGGATCATTCCTTCAACGTCACCAAGGCCCGCGCGCTGCTCGGCGCCTATGGCCGCGAACGGAAATTGTCCGACGCCGAGCAGGCCGCGCTGCCGCTGCTGGCGCGCGGTTCGGCGCTGCGTTTCCTGCTGACGCGTCTGGTCGATTTCCTCGACGTGCCGCCGGGCGCGCTGGTGAAGCCGAAAGACCCGCAGGAATATGTCCGCAAGCTGCGCTTCCACCAGAGCGTCCAATCGGCGCGCGATTACGGCCTGGCGCAGTCGGGATGCGCGGCGTGAGCGATTCAAAGCCGCACGTCACGGTCTTCACCGACGGCGCCTGCTCGGGCAATCCCGGGCCCGGCGGCTGGGGCGCGATCCTGAAGTTCGGCGACACCGAAAAGGAATTGAAGGGCGGCGAAGGTCACACCACCAACAACCGCATGGAGCTGATGGCGGCGATCTCGGCGCTGGAAGCGCTGAAGAAACCCTGCGTCGTCGACCTCACCACCGATAGCCAGTATGTGCGCAAGGGGATCACGGAGTGGATCCATGGCTGGAAGCGGAACGGCTGGCGCACGTCGGACAAGAAGCCGGTCAAGAATGTCGACCTGTGGCAGCGCCTCGACGCCGCGCTGAAGGCGCATGTGGTGCGCTGGCACTGGATCAAGGGCCACGCCGGCCACGACGAAAACGAACGCGCCGATCAACTGGCCCGCGACGGCGTCGCGATGGCAAGGCTGAAGGCGTAGAGCCTCCACCCACAACTGTCGTCGCCCGCCCGAGTGCGCAATTGCGCTCGGGGAGCGGGCGATCCAGTATTCCAGAGACGGTTGTGAAAAAACCGAGAGGCCGCGGCGTACTGGGTCGCCCGGTCCCGTCTACGCCAAGGCTTCGACGAGGCAGACGGTCTGCAGGCTCGCCGAAGCTTTAGCGAAGGCGGCAAGCCGGGCGATGACAGTTGTGTATGCGGCTACACCATCAATCCGTCATTGCGAGCGAAGCGAAGCAATCCATGGTGCGGCAAAGCAAGTATGGATTTGCTTCGTCGCTTTGCTGCTCGCAATGACGAATAACTTACAGCTGACCCAGCAGCGTGTCGCCGCCGGAGACTTCGACCTTGCCGGGGGCGGGCTCGAGGTTGAGCTTCGTGACCACGCCGTCTTCCACCAGCATCGAATAGCGCTTGGAGCGGATGCCGAGGCCGTTGCCGGAGGCGTCGAGTTCCATGCCGATCGCCTTGGTGAAGTCGGCATTGCCGTCGGCCAGGAAGGTGGCTTCGTCGCGCTGGTCGGTATCGCGCTTCCACGCGTTCATCACGAAAGCGTCGTTGACGGAAACGATCGCGATGGTGCTCACGCCCTTGTCCTTGATGGCATAGGCGTTGAGGAAAATGCTGGGCAGATGCATTTTGTGGCAAGTGCCGGTATAGGCGCCGGGCACTGCGAACAGCGCGACCTTCTTGCCCTTGAAAATATCGTCGGTGGTTTTGACCTGCGGGCCTTCCGCCGTCATCACGCGAAACTTGGCTTCCGGCAGCTTGTCGCCAACTTGGATCGTCATCGTCAGTTCTCCCTCAATGTTCGGATAGGTCTTAGACCGGGCGGCCGGCCGGCACAATATTCAGCGCCACGGAAACGGCAATGCCGGCCTGCGTTCACTGTTCTGTCATCAGCCGGTAAACCCGCCGGCGTCGAGGAATGCCTGTTCGGCAGGCGTCGTCGCGCGTCCCAGGATGCGGTTACGGTGCGGAAAGCGCCCGAACCGGCGGATGATATCGGCGTGGTGCTCGGCATATTTCTTGTTTTCGGTATTGGCCGTGCCACCGAACAGCTCGATGCAGCGTAGCTGGTCGGGCAAATGCTCCGAATGCATGAACGGCAGATAGAGGAATTCGAGCAGGACCGGATCGATACGCGCATCCGTGCCGCGGTCGATGGCCCGGGCGGCGACGTCGCGCGCCTGCCGGTCGCTCGCATAGGTCCTGATGTCACCACGAAACATGTTGCGGGGAAACTGGTCCAGCACGATGGTCAGCGCCAGCGCGCCGTCGTCGGTGGTTTCCCAGGCCGATAGTTCGCCCGCGGCGGCCTTCCGCCACAGCTCGGAAAAGCGCTGGCGCACTTCGGCGTCGAACGCATCGTCGCGCTTGTACCAGCGATCGTGGCCGGCTTCGCGCCAGAAATTCAGGATGTCGGCCGGTGCAGGCTCGCGAGCGTCAGACATGATCGGACGCTCGCGCCGCGTGTATGCTCAGGCCGCGGCCTTCTTTTCGTCGCGCAGCTCGCGACGCAGGATCTTGCCGACATTGGTCTTGGGCAGGTCGGTCCTGAACACGATCTGCTTGGGGACCTTGTAGGCGGTAAGCTGCGTGCCGCAGAACTTGATCACTTCCTCGGACGTCAGGTTCGAGTCCTTCTTGACGATGAAGGCCTTGACCGCTTCGCCCGATTTCGCGTCATGGACACCGATCACGGCACATTCCAGCACGCCGGGATGGCTGGCGATCACTTCCTCGATCTCGTTCGGATAGACGTTGAAGCCGGAGACCAGGATCATGTCCTTCTTGCGGTCGACGATCTTGGTGTAGCCCCGCTCGTCCATGACGCCGATGTCGCCGGTGCGGAAGAAGCCGTCCGCGGTCATCACATTCGCGGTTTCTTCCGGCCGCTGCCAGTAGCCGGCCATCACCTGCGGACCCTTGGCGCAGATCTCGCCGGCTTCGCCCAGCGGCACTTCCTTGCCGTCGTCGTCGCGGATCGAGAGGTAGGTCGAGGGCACGGGAATGCCGATCGAGCCGGAGAACTGGTCGGTGTCGGCGGGATTGCAGGTCAGCGTCGGCGAGGTCTCGGACAGGCCGTACCCTTCCGACAATGCGCAACCGGTGACCTTGAGCCACTTCTCGGCAACGGGCTTTTGCGTCGCCATGCCGCCGCCGAACGAGGTCTTCAGCTTGGAGAAGTCGAGCTTGTCGAAGCCGGGCGAATTCAGCAGGCCGTTGTACAGCGTGTTGACGGCCGGGAAGCTGTTGACCTGATATTTCGCGAGCTCCTTGATGAAACCGGCCATGTCGCGCGGGTTCGGAATCAAGAGGTTGACGCCGCCGGCACGGACCCCGAGCAGGAAGCACGCCGTCAGTGCGAAGATGTGATAGAGCGGCAGCGCGCAGACGATGAACAATTCGTCGACATGCGGCGGCTTCTTCAGTGCCGGTTGCAGCCAGGCGTCGTTCTGCAGCACGTTGGCAAGGATGTTGCGATGGAGCAGCGTCGCGCCCTTGGAAACGCCGGTCGTGCCGCCGGTATATTGCAGGAAGGCGACGTCCTCGAGCGTGAGCTTCGGCTTGTTGAGCTTCATGCCGCGGCCGGCGGCCAGCGCGTCGTTGAAGGAGACGGCGCCGGGGATCGACCAGGCCGGCACCATCTTCTTTACCTTGCGGATCACCAGATTGACGATCACGCCCTTGAAGCCGAGCAGGTCGCCCATGCTGCCGACGATCACATGCTTGACCGCGGTCTTGGCGATCACCTGCTGCACGGTGGTGGCGAAATTCTCCAGCACCACAATCGCCTCGGCGCCGGAATCCTTGAGCTGGTGTTCGAGCTCGCGCGGGGTGTAGAGCGGATTGACGTTGACGACCGTATAGCCGGCGCGCAGCACCGCCGCCGTCGAGACCGGGTATTGCAGCACGTTCGGCATCATCAGCGCGACGCGGGCGCCCTTTTGCAGGCCCTTGCTCTGCAGATAGGCGCCGAGCGCCGCCGACATCTCATCGAGGTCGCGGTAGCTGATCGACTTGTCCATACAGATGCACGCCTTGCGGTCGGCGAACTTCTTGAAGCTCTCTTCCAGCAACTCGACGAGCGACGAATACTGCGTGACGTCGATATCGGCGGGCACGCCCGCCGGATATTGCTTGAGCCAGATCCGCTCCATGGTATTTCCCCTCTGGTTAGTTCCCGATGTCTCGAATTCTTGGGCCGGGACGCCTTGTTTTGGGCAGTATTGTGAATGCCGCCGCCGATGGCAAGCGGCTGCGCGCTATCGACGCATTGGGAATCGAAAAGCCCGCGCCTGGAAAGGACGAAAATCGCTCAAATTGCCGCTTCGCGGCCCCGTTAACCAGCCGGCTTGGTTTCGCTCTTAGGTTTTGCGGCGGCTTTGGGCTTGGCCGGCTTTGCGGCCGGCTTCTCAGCGGAGGCGGCGGGCTTGGCCGCCGGCTTTGCCGCGGCTTCCGGCTTGGCGTTGGCATGCCTGACGGCGGCCGGTTTGGCGGATTTGGCTTCGGTCCTGGCCGCGGTCTTGGCTTCAGTCTTGGCGTCGCTCTTGGGCTTGTCCGCGTCCGGCTTCTTCGCTGCAACCCGCGACTTCTTTCCGCGGGGCCGCGTGGCCTGCTTTTGATCATCCGCGGCGACAGCCGCGATCAGCGCCGGACCGGTCTTCTTCGGACCGGTGTAGACGACCATGGGTTCGCTGACCGTGGTCGCCGTCGCAAGCAGTTCCGAGGGCTTGGCCATCGGCGCCTGCAATCCGGCGGCAAAGAACGCCACCGGGCTTTCGCCGGTGGCGGAGGCCAGTGTCGTGTCCTCGTCTTCGTCGGTGGCGGGGCGCTTGCGCTTGCCGTTGCACATCTCGTCACGCAAATTCGGCGGCGTCGCGTCGATCGGCACCAGATTGTCGACGGTGCCCAGCGCGGGGCGCAACCAGCCCAGCCCGTTACTGGCAAAGCCGCGCTCGAGCAGTTGCGCGGCGCGCACCGCGCGGGCCTGGCCCGAGGTCGAGCCCAGCACCACCGCAATCAGCCGCTTGCCGTTGCGCGTCGCCGATCCCACCAGATTATATCCGGAGGCGCAGATGAAGCCGGTCTTGAAACCGTCGGCGCCGGGATAGCGGCCGATCAGCTTGTTGAAATTGTTGGTGGTGCGGCGGCCGAAACGGATCGCGGGGATGTGCATGAAATATTCGTATTCGGGCAGATCGCGAATCACGGCACGCGCCAGGATCGCAAGATCGCGCGCCGAGGTGATCTGGCCGTCGGCGGGCAGGCCGTTCGGATTGACGTAGCTGGTCTGCGTCATGCCGAGCCGCTGCGCGGTCGCGTTCATCATCCCCGAGAATCCGTCGACCGAGCCGCCGACGCCTTCGGCGAGCACCACGGCCATGTCGTTGGCTGACTTCACCATCATCATCGCCAGTGCGTTTTCGACGGTGACTTGCGTGCCCGGCTTGAAGCCCATCTTCGAGGGCGACTGCGAGGCCGCCACCGGCGAGACCGTCAGTGTGCTTTCGAGCGCCAGGCGTCCTTCCTTGACGGCCTTCAACGTCACATAGGCCGTCATGATCTTGGTCACCGAGGCCGGATACCAGGGCATCGTCGCATTGTCGGCCTGCAAGACTTTACCGGTGTCGGCTTCGACGACCAGCCACGCTTCGGCATGCACGGCGCGCGGACTTGCGAACGCAAGCGCGGCGACGAGCAGGATCAGGTTCAGCAATGGATGACGAAGCAGCGGGCGAAGAAGATGCACTTTTGCGTTCCAGTCCTTTGAGACCCGCCTTCAAAAAGGAGGTCTTGATAACTGACGTTCGGGTTTCAAGCGTTTCCGGCGCCGTCGCTCGCGGCGGCTGCAAACCTATACCGGCTTGCCGGTCCAGAACAGAGGCCGGGCGATTAAATCGTGGACGAAATAGGCGCGATTTCGGCGGTAATTTAATCGGGAGGGCGTCGCGGTCCGCTTACTTGGCCTCGACGCTGGCGCGCGCGCTTTCCTGCACCATGAACTGGGCCCGTGCGAGTTCCGCAAAGCGGCCGCCTTTGGCCACCAGTTCATCGAAAGTTCCAGTTTCGATCACGTGGCCGTTGTCGAACACCAGGATCCGCGTCGCATTGCGGATGGTCGAAAGCCGGTGCGCGATCACGAAGGTGGTTCGGCCCTTCATCACTTCATCGAGAGCAGCATTGACCTTGGCCTCGGTGACCGCGTCGAGCGCGCTGGTAGCCTCGTCGAGGATAAGGATCGGCGGGTCCTTGAGCAGCGCGCGCGCGATCGACAGCCGTTGCCGTTCGCCGCCGGACAGCATGCGGCCGCGTTCGCCGGCATGGGTCTCGAATTTCTTGTCGCTGCGTTCGATGAATTCGAGCGCCTGGGCGCGCGCCGCCGCGATGCGCATTTCCTCTTCGGTGGCGTCCGGCTTGCCGACGCGCAGATTGTCGGCGAGCGAGCGGTTGAACAGCAGCGCCTCCTGGAACACGACGCCGATATTCCGCCGCAGCGCGGTCAGCTTCAGGGCGCGGACATCCATGCCGTCGATTTTGATAATGCCCGATTGCGGATCGAACGCGCGATGCAACAGCGCGATCGCGGTCGATTTTCCGGCGCCGGTCGGGCCGACCAGCGCGATGGTCTGGCCGGGCAAAGCGGTGAACGAGAGATCCTCGATCGCCGGCCGCTTGCCGTCATAGGAAAACGAGACGTCGGTGAATTCGACCAGGCCCGAGAGCCGCCCGGTGTCGACGGCGCCGGGCCGGTCGCGCACCGCGGGCACGGCGTCCAGCACGTCGAAGAATTCCTGCAGGCGCGGCGCTTCCATGAACACGCTGTTGATGAAGCTCACCACCTGTTCGAGCTTCTGGATCAGCATGGTCGCGAAACTCACGAACATCACGATCTCGCCGACGGTGGTCAGCCCCTGCTCGTGCAGCACGATGCCGACCGTGAAGATCGCGAGCACCGTGATGGTGGTCGAAGCGCGGGTGATCACGGTGACCAGCGCCCACCACCCGAGCACCGGCATCTGTACCGCGAGCAGCTTGTCGGCGACGTAGCGCAGGCCCTGCACTTCGGCGTCGATCCGCACGAAGCTCTGTACCAGCGCGACATTGCCGAGCGCGTCGGAGGCGCGCGCGGAGAGGTCTGAGTAATGCTCCTCGACCTCGCTCTGCATGCCGTAGGTCTTGCGCACCACCAGCGTGGTCAGCACCGTGAACACCACGCACAGCGCGAACAGGAGGATCGCCAGCCGCCAGTTGATGTAGAGCGACAGCGGCAGCAGCACCACCAGCGACATGATCGCGGCAAAATGCTCGCGGAAGAATCCGAGCCAGAGCCGCCACAGCGAATCCGTGCCGTTCAGCATCACCTTCATCAGCCGCCCCGAATGGGTGCCGGTGTGGAAGGTCAGCGGCAGCTGCATGATGTGTTCGAAATAGTCGGTCAGCACCGCCTGGCGCTGGCGGTGCGCCAGCTTGTCGGCATGCAGGGCCACTGCGGCACTGCAGGCGATGGTGAACAGGCCGAACGCCACCCAGGCCGCCAGCAGCGGCCAGGCCGATGATGACGACAGCGGACCCGGCGCCGGCTTGCCGGAGAGCACGTCGATGATCTTGCCGAACAATACGGGTTCGGCAAATTGCGCGCCGGCCAGCAGCAGATTGGCGCCGGCCAGAATCCAGCCCAGCCGTGCCTCTTTGCCGAGCAGCTCGAGGACGCGGGTGTAGAGGCGAATCATGGACATGCCGGAAGCACTGGAGGGGGCAACGGGACGCGATCAGTCGAGCTGCATTCTAATCAGGGATCGCGCCTAAGAACCAGAGCGTGAAGAAATTTCTTCGAATCGACACTGTGCCACACCTGCTGACCTCATCCCCGCGCAACGGCTTCGCCGTTGTCGCTGGAGGAGCGCGTCTGTGCGCGTCTCGAAGGATGGGCCACGGGCCTCATGGTTCGAGACGGCGCTGCGCGCCTCCTCACCATGAGGGCTGGATTTTTACTCAATTGATCAGCCGGCCATTGACCGGGGGCAGAAACTGGTCGTCGAAAATGTCTGAGGTCTGCGGCCGCTTCTGGAACTTGAAGCCTTCCGTGAGCTGATCGATCGAGCGCTCGAATCTCGTGATATCGATGCCACCGAGGCCATTGCGGCGGACCTCGCCGGTCAGGATGTTGTCGTGCAGGATGGCGCGCAGCCGTTCGAGCTCCAGATCTTTCGAGCCGCCGTCCATGCGGCTGACGACCTCAGCCGCCGCGCCTGCGGGGTCCTTGACGGTGAGATGCACGCCGCCGATCACCGCCCGCACGAATCCCTTCACCGCTTCCGGCTTGGCCGCTGCCAAAGCCGGATTGACGATAACCACGAAACCATAGGCGTCGCAGCCATAGTCGGCGAATTTCAATACCGCCAGATCTTCGGCCGGCACGCCGCGGTCTTTCAGATTGATCGCCGACAGGTAGGAAAATCCGGTGACGGCGTCGATCTGGCCCGCCGACAGCATCGGCTCGCGCACCGCGGCGCTGATGCTGCTTTGTTTGACGCTCGCGATCTTGATGCCGTTCTGCTTGGCCACCGCCGGCCACAGCCGGATCGAAAGATCGCCCTCGGCGACGCCGAGGTTCTTGCCTTCCATATCCGGCAGCGCCTGGATGCCGCGGCTCTTGCGGGCGATGACGGCGTAGGGCGCCTTGTTGAAGAGCACGAACACCGCCTTGACCGGCGGCACGCCCTGCTTGTCCTTGTCGCGAAAGCGCACCAGCGCGTTGATGTCGACCAGCGCGAAATCGCTGGTGCCGGCCGCGACGCGCGCAATGGCGTCCGGCGATCCGCTGGCGATGTTGGTGGTAACCGCGAGCCCCTCGGCGCTGAACAGACCGCCGGTCGCCGCCATCGCAAAAGGCGCGTCCGTCGCATCGATCGGCCGGTCGAGCGAGAACTGGATCGCGAGCGGCGGCCGCGGTTCGTCCGCGGCGACGCCTGGCGCAGCACCGAGGCACACCACTCCGCAAAGGCCTGCAAGCGAGGCAAGCATGGAGCGGAGGGCGTTGGTTCGGCGTGCACGCATTGAGCTTACGTCAGCAGGAGGTGGGACAAGTTGCCGCGCGGCCAAGTTCGTACGATGGCAAGTCTGTTTCTTGAGAAGCCTGTTTCATGACAAGAACACCGGCATTACAAGCCTAAAACCGCAGGCATTCTGTCGCATCCAACCTGAACGGGCGATGACTGCCACGATTTCGCCAGAGATCGTTCAGCTTGCATTGGGTTTGGGGAACCTAATCTCCGCCCAGTGGTTGGCAATCCGAGGCCTGTCAGGCCAGACGACCACGGAGGACATCAAGATGTTTGCACGAAAAGGAGTGTTTTCATCGATTGGCCGCGCCGGCGCGGCAGCGACGATTGTCGCGGTAGCGCTGACGGCGTTTCAGCCGTCGATGGCGTTCGCGGGTTCGGCGCCGGCCAAGGGCGCGACGGCGACGACCGGGACCAGCACGGCTACCGATTTTAGCTCACGCGGCAGGTATTATCGCGGTGGCGGTGGTGCGGCGGCGGCCGCGGCCTTTGCGGGTATCGTCGGCACCGGCATCGCGATTGCGGCTTCCCAGAACCGCCGCGACTATTATGACAGCTACGGCTACTACGGCGGCGGCCCGGCCTATTACGCGGCGCCCCCGGCCTACTATGGTGGCGGCCCGGTCTACTATGGCGGTGGCGGATACTATCGCCATTCGGCTGTGCCTCACTACCGCGGGCATCCGATGGCTGACTGGTAATTGATACGAACGCTAAAACCGCTGTTAAACACGAATCCACCGGCCGCTTCGGTCGGTGGATTTTTTTCGGTTGTCAAGCGGGCCGTTAACACGCTGGCCACGGCTTTCGAATAAGTTTGAACGATGAGTGATTCGCTGGAGCGGCTCTATCAGGCGGTGATCGCGGCCAAGGATCTTGATCCGGCAACGTCGCGCACGGCCCGGCTGTTTCAGCGCGGCCCGGCCAAGATGGCCAAGAAGCTGGCCGAGGAAGCCATCGAAGTCGTGATCGACGCCGTCAACGGCAAGACCGACGCGGTGGTCCGCGAGAGCGCCGACCTTCTCTACAATCTGACGGTTCTGTGGGCAGCCGCCGGCGTCAAGCCCGAGGATGTCTGGCGTGAGATGGCGCGGCGCGAGCTGATGCTAGGCATTGCCGAGAAGCTGCCGAAATCGGCAGCCAAACCGCCCAAGGCGATATCCAAGCCGATATCCAAGGCGATCGCTGAAAAGGCGATCAGTGCCAAGGCGTTGCCCAAAGCGGCGACACCATCAGCAATCCGGCGGCGAATTGTCGCGCTGGAAGGCCGCTCCTTACGAAAACGGCACTAAATCGCCTCGAATTCCGTCGTTTGCCGGCATGGACAAATCCGTTCCATGATGGTTGATGCGGCCATGCTGAAACGATCTTACGAGTGGTTCATCGCCGCCGCCGACAAGCCCTACGCGCTCTGGATTTTGGCGGCGGTATCGTTCGCGGAAAGCTCCTTTTTCCCGATCCCGCCCGATGTCATGCTGCTGCCGATGTCGCTGGCGCGGCCGAAGCGGGCATGGTGGTTCGCGACCGTGTGTACGATCGCCTCGGTGGCCGGCGGCGTGGTCGGATACGCGATCGGCGCGCTGTTGTACGACTCGCTCGGGCAGTGGCTCATCAACATCTATGGTCTCAGCGGCAAGGTCGAAGCATTTCGCCAGTCCTACGCCGAATGGGGCGCGCTGATCATCATCGGCAAGGGGCTGACGCCGATCCCCTACAAGCTCGTGACCATCACGTCAGGGTTTGCCGGCTACAATATCTGGCTGTTTATCCTGTGCTCCATCATCGCGCGGGGCGGCCGGTTCTTCGTGGTTGCGGTCCTGCTCAACCGCTACGGCGACCTCATCCGCAGCGAACTGGAAAAGCGCCTCGGCCTCTGGGTGGCGATCGGGGCTGCGGTCCTGGTGCTCGGTTTCGTCATTGCGGTTAAATTGATCTGATCCGCGCGCGGCGCGCTTTGCCTATCCACGCTTCAGGTTAAGAACGCTTCAGGCTACGCTCGCCCCATGCCCGATCGAATCGGCCAACTTTTCAAATTGTCGGGGACGCGGGCGCCGACCGCATGCCTCGCGCTGTCGATGCTGGCGCTGGCGCCTGCCGCCGGCTGGCCGCAAGGCGGATCCCAGCCCTCGCTCGGCGTGCAATCGCCGGCCCAGCAGCCGGTGCCGCAAGGCCCAGCGCCGCAGCAGATCGAGCCACCGCCGGCACAACCGGAAAACCCCGGCCTGATCAATGAAATCGGCAAGCTATTCGAGAAATCCAAATCGATGCTGCCGAGCCTGAAGAGCCCAGGCGAAACCATGGACGACTTCAACGCCCGCGCCAAAGACGCCGGCGAGAGCCTGTCGAACATGGCCCGGCCATCCCTGATGGTCAGCGGACGCGCGGCCTGCGTGGTGGCCAGCAATGGCGCGCCGGACTGCAAGGCGGGCGCCGACAAGCTTTGCCAGAGCAAGGGCTACCGGGAGGGCAAGAGCCTCGACACCGATGCGGCCGAAAAATGCTCGCCGAAAGTGTTCATCCCGGGCCGCAAGCGCGAGCCAGGCGACTGCAAGACCGAAAATTACGTAACCCGCGCGCTCTGTCAGTAGCGCATGACCCGGACCCGAAGGGCCACGCTAGCGCAAAGTGGGCACCGATTTTCCCTCGGGACAAACGCGGAGCGTTTGCCCGGAGGTTATGCGCAGAAAATAGCGTCAAAACGCAATACTTGACACTGGAAAGATTGCCTTGTTGGTATGACGCTTGGCATCTCTTGAGACGTCTCTTGTGTTATGCCAATGCCGGTTTCGAAAATCGCATAAGGATTGCCTCGAATGTCCATGCCTGCCTTGTTCAAGGGCCGTCTGTCGATCCCCGTGATCGGTGCGCCGCTGTTCATCATTTCCGTGCCTGATCTGGTGATCGCGCAATGCAAGGCCGGCGTGGTCGGGTCGTTTCCGGCGCTGAATGCGCGCCCGCCGGCGCTGCTCGACGAATGGCTGGCGCGGATCAAGGAAGAACTCGCCACTTGGGACAGAGCGTATCCGGAAGCGCCATCGGCGCCGTTCGCGGTCAACCAGATCGTGCACAAGTCGAACAACCGCCTCGATCAGGATCTGGCGCTTTGCGAGAAGCACAAGGTGCCGATGATGATCACCTCGCTCGGCGCGCGCGAAGAGCTCAATCAGGCGGCGCACGGCTGGGGCTGCATCGTGTTCCACGACGTCATCAATCAGAAGTTTGCGCACAAGGCGGTCGAGAAGGGCGCCGATGGCTTGATTTTGGTTTCGGCCGGCGCCGGCGGCCATGCCGGTGAAATCTCGCCCTTGGCGTTCGTGGCGGAGACCCGGCAATGGTTCGACGGGCCGATCGCGTTGTCGGGCGCGATCGCGAACGGCCGCGCCATTCGTGCGGCACGCATATTGGGCGCCGACTTCGCCTATATCGGCTCCGCCTTCATCGCGACCGCTGAGGCCAATGCGGTGGAAGGTTACAAGCAGATGATCACGGCTTCGGCCGCGGAAGACATCGTCTATTCGAACCTGTTCACCGGCGTGCACGGCAATTACCTGAAACCGTCGATCGTCGCGGCCGGCATGGATCCCGAAAGCCTGCCGACCTCGGATCCATCGAAAATGAGTTTTGGCACCGATGCATCCGGCGAGCGGGCGAAACCGAAAGCCTGGAAGGAAATCTGGGGCTCAGGCCAGGGCGTCGGCAGCGTGGCAAAAGTCTTGCCGGCGGCCGAACTGATCGCGCGCTTCAAGAAGGAGTACGCGGAAGCCATCGATCCGCCGCTGTGATTTTTCTTCCTTCTCCCACAATCGGTATTCTCCTCCCAAGGGATCATTGATTGATGGACGCTATCTTTCGCGTGGACGGCAACAGCGTCCTGACCAGTCCCAATGCCGCCGGACCGTGGGATCCGACCATGCAGCATGGCTCGCCGCCGGCGGCGCTGGTGGTGTGGGCGGCGGAAGCGTTGCCGACGCCCGTGCCGATGCGGATCGCGCGGGTGACGGTCGATTTGATGCGGCCGGTCCCGGTCGCGCCGCTGACGATCGAGACCGAGATTTTACGAGAAGGCCGCAAGATCCAGCTCTGCGCGGTAAAACTTCGCGCCAACGGTGTCGTCGTGGTCACAGCCAGCGTGTTGAAGATCAAGGTGCAGGCGAGCGAACTGCCGCCGGAGGCCGACATCGAGCCGGTCACGCTGCCGGGACCAGACCAATCACGCGTTGAGCCGGCGGATTTTTCCTCCAGTCCGTTCGTAACCGGCATGTCGCTGCGCGCCGCACGCGGCCGGTTCGGCGTGCCCGGTCCCGGTGCGATCTGGTATCGCGTCGATCGCCCGATCGTGGAGGGGGCTGCGGTGTCGCAGGCGATGCGGGCGATGGTCGCCGCGGATTTCTGTAATGGTACCTCGGCGGTGCTGGATTTCCGGCAATGGACCTTTCTCAATGCCGATCTCACCGTCAATTTCGCGCGCCAGCCGGTCGGTGACTGGATGCTGCTCGATGCGGAATCCTGGATCGGCCCCGATGGCGCGGGGCTGGCGATGGCGCGGCTGGCCGATGAACGTGGCTATTTCGGACGCGCGGTCCAGAGTCTGGTGATCGAGAAGCGCTGACACCGCCGACGCTTCCGGCGAATGAGTTGCTATTCATTAATCACTCATTAACCAAATCGGCTCCATCCTTAACCATCCGGTAACCAGGATTTGGGTGGATCCATCATGCACGCAACAGCGGGGGCAACACGACAACTGGTTCGCATGCGGGGCCGTTCGTATGTCGCCTTCGTGTTTACGCCGGAGATCCCGATCGTCGGCTGGCTGGCGGAGATCGATGCGACCCTGGCGCGTTCGCCGGGCTTCTTCGTCGGCAAGCCGGTCGTGCTCGACCTGTCGGCGCTGGACCTCAGCTGCGCGGCCATCACCCACCTCGTCAATAATCTGGAAGAGCGCAACATCCGCGTGCTGGGGATCGAGGGTGTGGACGCCGAGAAGCTGACCACCAGCATGCCGCCGCTGCTGACCGGCGGTCGCTCCTGCGTCATCACGCGAACCGAGCCTGCGGAAAAGCCCGAGGCCAAACCGAAGCCAAACTCGTTGCTACTCGAAAGCCCGGTCCGCTCCGGCCAGTCGATCGTCTTCACCGATGGCGACGTCACCGTGCTGGGTTCGGTTGGCTCAGGGGCGGAAATCGTCGCCGGCGGATCGATCCATGTTTACGGCACGCTGCGCGGCCGAGCGATGGCGGGCGTCAACGGCAATTCGTCGGCACGTATTTATTGCCAGAAGATCGAGGCGGAACTGCTCGCCATCGACGGCTACTACCAGACCGCTGAAGAAATCGATGCCTCGCTTCGCAACCGCCCGGCCCAGGCCTGGCTGCAAGGCGACACCATGAAAATTACCCCGCTGAATTAATCGGCTAAGGAGATCAATTATGGCCAAAGTCCTGGTCGTTACATCCGGCAAAGGGGGCGTTGGAAAGACGACGTCCACGGCAGCCCTCGGTGCCGCACTTGCCCAGGCCGGAGAGAGGGTCGTCGTCATCGACTTCGACGTCGGCCTGCGCAACCTCGATCTGGTGATGGGCGCGGAACGGCGCGTGGTGTTCGACCTCATCAACGTGGTGCAGGGCGTCGCCAAGCTCCAGCAGGCCCTGATCCGCGACAAGCGCCTGGAGAATCTGTGGCTGCTGCCGGCATCCCAGACCCGGGACAAGGACGCGCTGACCGACGAAGGCGTCGGCCGAATCATCGCGGAGCTGCGGACAAAATTCGACTGGATCCTGTGCGACAGCCCCGCAGGCATCGAACGCGGCGCGATGCTGGCGATGCGTTATGCGGACGAGGCCGTGATCGTCACCAACCCGGAAGTCTCCTCGGTGCGCGATTCCGACCGAATCATCGGGATGCTCGATTCTAAAACCGTCAAGGCGGAACAGGGCGAGCGGGTGACCAAGCACATCCTGATCACACGGTACGATCCGGCCCGCGCCGCGCGCGGCGAGATGTTGAGCATCGATGACATCCTCGAAATTCTTGCGACCCCGCTGCTCGGCATCATCCCCGAGAGCCAGGACGTGCTTCGCGCCTCGAATGTCGGTTCTCCCGTCACCCTGAACAATGCGGCCAGTGCTCCGGCGCGCGCCTATACCGATGCGGCCCGCCGGCTGATGGGCGAAGCGGTCGACATGATCGTGCCCGCCGAACGCAGGGGCCTGATGAACCGGTTGCTCGGACGGAGGGCGGCATGAGCATGAATTTGCTGCGCCTGTTCAACGGCCGCAAGGCATCCGCTCCGGTGGCGCGGGAACGGCTGCAGATTCTGCTGGCGCACGAGCGCGGTCTGCGCGGTCAGCCGGACCTGTTGGCTACGCTGCGCGAGGAGATTCTCGCAGTGGTTTCGCGGCACATCCAGCTCGATCCTGACAAGGTCACGGTCAAGCTGGACCGCGGTCCGACCGTATCGACGCTTGAGGTCGATATCGAAGTGCCCAACAATTTCGAACAAGAGGTTCGCGCCAACCGGCGAATGGCGGGCGTTTGATACCGCCATAGAAGCCGCGCCATGGCGCGGCTTCGGGGTCGCCTGGTCACCGTTTTGCCGCTAGGATGCGGCATTGCTTGCGGCCAGGCCTAACCATGCGCGCACGACCCGTACTTCCTCTGACCGGCGGCTGCTCCTGCGGCGCGATCCGATACGAGATCGCGTCGTTTCCGCTGCTGCTCTACAGCTGCAACTGCACGGACTGCCAGACCGCCTCCGGCAGTGCGTTTGGGTTGAGCATGCCGGTCGCGACCAAAGATTTTCGTGTCCTGCAGGGCGCGCCGAAAGGCTGGTGCCGCGCATCCCCGACCGGCGTCGATGTCACATCATGGTTCTGCAGCGATTGCGGCGGCCGGCTTTACGGCGAACGAAAGGGCCGTCCGGATTCAATGAACGTCCGCGCCGGTACACTCGACGATACCAAATGGGTGGTCCCGATCGCACATATGTTCATGCGCAGCGCGCAAGCCTGGATGCAGCCGGCCGCGACCGCCGAATGCCATGATATGGCGCCGAAAGATTTCGTGGCGCTATCAGCGAAATGGCGCGCGATGTGGCCGGAATTCTTTCCGAAAAAATAGCTACTGGTCTAATTCGCCACGAAATACCAATCCTTGTCGTAGCGAACGAGCTGGCTCGGCGGCTTGTCGTCGAATTCGAAGAAGTCTTTGGGATCGGCGCCCGGCGGCACGCGCAGGAAGCCGGTGAAATAGTGCTTCAGGCCGCGCGAGGTCAGGAACAGCACGTAGCTGCCGCCGTCGGCCTGATCGACGACGATGTCGTTACCGCCGGCGGAGACGTTGGGCTCCTTGTCGCCCAGCCCGATCATGGATTTGTTGTAGGCGACATTGGGCTTGAGTTCACCCGCCTCGATGCGGGCCACGATCCGCTCGCGATCGGCGCGATGCCAATAGAAATTCTGCTGCAGCGCGACCTTCTGTAGCGGCGCGTAGGTGAGCAACGCCAGCGTCGCCGCGCAAATCAGGAACGGGACCGCGAACTTCACGCCGCCCTTTCGGATGCGCAACAGCAACGTCGCCGTCCAGATGCAGCAGCCGAAGAACATCAGCGCCGTCAGCGGCAGAATGCCGAGCAGCACCAAGGCGGAAGGAAAGTCCGCCATCGACAATTCGAACGTCGCGAGCAACAGCGTGCCGGTTGAAATGATCGCCGCCGCAAGCAATGCGGCGCGGACCGACGGTTTGGCCACGGCAATCGTCGTCTCAGGTGTCGCGTCCGTCATCAAAGGCCGTTCTCGCTGCCGTTTTGCCCCTTAACGGGCCATTAACCAAATCCGTCCCAACAATAGCCTCACGGGGGAGCCCGCCGCCACGGCGGGCCGTCCGCAAACAAGGGGGCGCAAGATGGATTTCGATCAGTTTTATGCCAAAACCCCGGCCACCATCGATGAAATCAGGTGGCGGGTGACCCGCGCGCTGGACCGGCATCCGTTGTGCCGCAACGTCGAATTCGACATCGTCAGCATGCCCCGTACCGGCAAGAGCAACTGGACCATCAGCCTGCGCTCGGTCGCGCCCGACGCGCTCTGGGAGGCGTCCGACATCGTCGCCGACATCCAGGAAGCCTACGATCTGGCCGCGGCGGCCTGATTTTTTGCCGATTCGATACGATTCCTGCGCTTTTCCGGGGGACGTAACCCGCTGGTCGGCATGGTAAAGCCTTAATTACCGTTCAGTTTTTAGCCCATCCCATCCGGCGGAATGGAGACCTTGTTGACCAAAGTCATTACGATCGTTGCGCTGACCTGCTTCCTCGTGGCCGGCGCCGCCGCCACCGCGATTATCGGCCGCGATAGCCTGCCCGCCGCGCGATACGAGTTGGCCTCGAGCCCCGACGTCAAAGGCCCGGTCTCCAACAGGGAAAGCAAGAAGGATCGGCTCGTTGTTGCCGCGCTCGCCGCCTACGAGCCGCCGCAGGCCGCACCCGTGCTGAGTGAGCCGCTGCGCCAGGCCTATGCCTCGACCGCGCCGGCCGATCTTGGAATTCCGAAAATCAACGCACCCGCTGCCGCTGCGGCGCCGATGGTGGCGCCCGCCAAGCCCAAGGCCGCCGCCAAGCCGGCCCCGCAAAAGAATTACGCGCTGCTCAGCGACATCCAGATCGCCGGGATCAAGGACCGCCTGAAACTGTCAGTCTCGCAGGAATCCTACTGGCCGCCGGTGGAGACTGCGCTCCGCGCGGTCGCCCGCAAGATTCACGCAAAGCGGCAGGCCGATCCCAATGGCGCCGGCATTCCCATCGATCCCGAAGCTGAAGAAGTCCAGCAACTAAAGTCGGCGGCGATGCCGCTGCTGTTCCAGTTGCGCGAAGACCAGAAGAGCGAAGTGCGCTCGCTCGCCCGCATCATCGGGCTGGAAAAAGTCGCTTCCATGATTTGAGCGGCTGCGGCGGGCCCTGCGCCGCCGGTTCCATCGTTTCCACATTTTCCCGTATCGGAACATCGGTCCAGCCCGCGCGTTTTCCCGCGTGGATGAAGGAGCTGAGCCATGCGCGCATCGATGGCCTATTTTGCAGGTGTGGGAACCGTGGTCGCGGCTGCAACCGTAGGCCTTGGCGGCGGCGTGTTGATTTCGAACATCGTCAGCCCGCATGCGCCGAAAACCGAAATGAGCAAGCTCGAATTGCGGATGTCGGAGAAACCGATCCCGGCAACGAACGTGTCGTCGGAACCGGCAGCACACGTGGCCTCGACGCAGGCGAAGCCCGCCGAAGCGCAGGTTGCAGACCGTGCGCCCGCAAGCGCGGCGCCTGCGGAGCCGTCACCGCCGCCAGCTGCGGCGCCCGTGACGCAGGCCGCAACGTCCGAGCAGGCCAGAGCGCCGGAAGCTGCTTTCGCCAAAGCGAATGATGCCGACGTGAAGGCGCGCGATGTCGATGCAAGACGAGATGCGAGGCGCGCCGCCGAGGAGAAGCGCAAGGCCGAGCGCCGTCAGCAATGGACGGAGCGGCGCCGGCATCTGCAGCGGCAGGATCTGGAGCTTCGCGACGTCGAGGCGAGGATCAGGCAAGAGACTGAACCGACCGAGCCGGGCGGGTCGTTCGCGTCGGAGCGCGTGCGCCTCGACATGCCCAGGATCCAGCTGTTCGAAGCTGAGTGATCGATCGCGAGCGCCTCACCCGCTATATTCATGGCAGTGGGCATATGCGGGCGAGGAACTGTTCCCGACCGTTAAATTACGGTCCCAAATCGTAATCCGGTTGCAAGGAAGCCGCTGCACACTCCGGCATAGCTCATCAGGGGCCGCATCAAGGACCCTTCCAAGTGACGGCAGGCAATGGAATCCAGGTTGATCGGATCCGAAAATATCTCGGACATTTGACGTCGCAGGCACGCAGCAGCCTGCTCGTCGAAATCGAGCGGATGCAGATGTACGACGAGGATATTTCGGGATTCGAAATCATCCTGGCCGAACTGCGCGCCGAGTTTCGCAAGAGCGGCGAGCCACAAAATCGCATCGGCAATCCATCACGCTTTTTCTTCAAGCCGATCGAAGCCCTGTTCGTCGACCGCTCGCCAGAGCGCGCGAATTCCGGCCAGATATCGCGCGGGTCGCTGTCGGCGATCTGGGAATGGATCAACCATAGCCTGCTGCCGTCGATGGCGCGCGATTATTGCGAGCGGATGAAGCAGGTGATCGTGAAGGACAATCAGGACGAAGCCAGGCTGATCGTCGCCGGCTTCCAGTCCAAGGTGATCAAGACGCTCGAGGGGTATCTCGGCTCCGAGCGGGGAATTGCGGACGTACGAAGCGGTCTTGGCCAGTATACCGGCTCCCGTGCCAGCTTTGACGATCTGATGAAGATCCTGTCGGCGTTGCGGTTACGCGACGCCATCGTCGCCTTCAACGATGCACTGCCGCCCAAGGTGGATGATTTCGGCGGCGAGGCGCTTGCCAGGATACGCGTTCAGTTGGACGCGCTCGTGGCCAAGCATCCCGAAGCGATGCCGTTTGCCCTGACGATGGTGACGAAGCGGCTCAAGGTGCCATGGCAGCTGGCGCGTCTGGCGACCAAGGTGGCGCACAGCAAGAGCGCCGCGGAAATAGCGGCGACCCGTTATGCGATCAGCATCCCCATGGTGCTCGACCACCTCGATGACCGGCGCATCGATCTGAGCCACGCCCTGAAGAGCAACCGCATTGCGATTGCGAAAGACATGCTCACCGATATCTACGATATCGAACATGCGCTGCGGGTCTCGATCGATCGCATTGAAGAAACCGATTGGGGACGAAGGCTGGACGCCGTGATGGCCGCAGTTGCGTCCGATCTGAAGACCGAGCTGCAATCCATCCCTGATAATCTGCACCACGTGCTCGGATCGCTGGCGCTGCATCGTCATCACGCCGAGCCGGCGGGGCTGGCATTCCTGGTGAAGAAGGGCCGCAACCTGTTCGGATTTGGGCAGCGGTAGGAGGCGGTTGAGCCCTTCGCGTAACTGGTCAGTGTAGATGCACTGCAACAGCGCATCTTGCAAACGTTCGATCGCGCCATCCTCGGTTGTCATCACCCGCGCATGCGGGTGATCCAGTACGCCGCGGCCTCACGGTTCTATCACTAGCGCCTCTGGAATACTGGATCCCCGCATGCGCGAGGATGACGGCCACGCGTGGAATCGCGCCATCATCCAACACTAGGAAAAGCCGCCGTATCCTGCTCTTATCAGGCCCACGGAATCTGCTTCGAAAGGTACCCCCATGACGACGCGACGCGAACACGATCTGTTGGGCGACCGCGATGTGCCGACGGAGGCCTATTACGGCGTCCACACCTTGCGCGCGGTGGAGAATTTCCCCATCAGCGGCACCCAGATCTCGATCTATCCGGACCTGATCGCGGCCCTGGCCTCGATCAAGATCGCCGCCGCAAAGAGCAATCGCGAACTCGGATTGCTCGATGCCAAATTGGCCGATGCCATCGTCGCCGCCGCCGAGGAAGTCCGGGCCGGCGCCTTGCACGAACAATTCGTCGTCGACGTCATCCAGGGCGGCGCCGGCACCTCGACCAACATGAACGCCAATGAAGTGATCGCGAACCGCGCGCTAGAGCTGCTCGGCCGGCAGAAGGGCGATTACAAATTCCTGCACCCCAACGAACACGTCAACATGAGCCAGAGCACCAACGACGTCTATCCGACAGCGCTCAAGCTCGCGGGCTATACCGGAATCATGCGGCTGGTCGAAGCCATGGCGGTGCTGCGCGAGGCGTTCGAGCGCAAATCCGACGAGTTCAGGGACATCATCAAGATGGGCCGCACCCAGTTGCAGGACGCGGTGCCGATGACGCTGGGCCAGGAATTTTCCACCTATGCGGTGATGCTGGGCGAGGACGAGCAGCGGCTCAAGGAAGCCGTGCTGCTGGTGTGCGAAATCAACATGGGCGCGACCGCGATCGGCACCGGCATCAACTCGCATCCGGACTATGCCGCCCTGGTCTGCCGGCATTTGCGCTCCGCCACCGGCATTCCGGTGGTGACCGCGACGAACCTGGTCGAGGCGACGCAGGATTGTGGCGCGTTCGTGCAGCTCTCCGGCGTGCTCAAGCGCGTCGCGGTCAAGCTGTCGAAGACCTGCAACGATCTGCGGCTATTGTCGTCGGGTCCGCGCGTCGGGTTGAACGAGATCAATCTGCCGCCGATGCAGGCCGGCTCCAGCATCATGCCGGGCAAGGTCAATCCCGTGATTCCCGAGGTCGTCAACCAGATCGCGTTCGAGGTGATCGGCAACGACATCACCGTGAGTTTTGCCGCCGAGGCCGGCCAGTTGCAGCTCAATGCGTTCGAGCCGATCATCGCGCACAGCCTGTTCAAGAGCGTCAACCATCTGCGCGCCGGCTGCCTGACGCTGGCCTCGAAATGCGTCGACGGCATCACCGCCAACCGTGAGCATCTTCGTCGAGGGGTCGAAAACTCGATCGGCATCGTGACCGCGCTCAATCCCTATATCGGCTACGCCAACGCCACCGAGATTGCCCAGGAAGCGCTGATCACCGGCCAAAGCGTCTACGATCTGGTGCTGGCCAAGAAGCTGCTCACCCGCGAGCAGCTCGACCAGATCCTGCAGCCGGAAGTGCTGACCCAGCCGCGCGCGTTTGCGGTGACGTTGGTCGGCGGCCAGCCGCAGGTCGAGAGCGTCGCACCGAAGGAGATCGGGTGAGGGGCAGTAGTTTCACGGGAAAGTCGCCCGATAACGCGACTTCAACCTGTTCTGCGAATAATTTGTGAACCACATGCGGCGAATTCACTTGGCCTTTAACGCCGGACTCGTTCCATCGGCGCACAAAAGACGAAGCAACGTCTTGAAGGGTGAATTCCGTGGCAATAGCGGAAGCCGACAAGTGGGTGTGGAAGTCGCTCTGGTCGCGTGAGCCCGACGAGGCGCGCCACAGTTCCGGCTGGGCATGGACGCAGTCGCACCACCGGCTCACGATTTCGGTTGTTCTGCTGGCACTGAGTTTTTCCGCTGTGTGCGGGTGGGTGTTGCTGGAGGCGCGCCGGGCTACCGAAACGCGTGCCACCGACGTTGCCACCAGCCTCGCGAAATCGCTCCAGGCCGATATCGCACGCAGCGTGGATCTGCTCAATCTCTCGCTCGAGGGAGTTATGAACAACCTGAAGCTGCCCGGTCTCGATCACCTCAGTCCGGAAATGCGCCAGCTGGTGCTGTTCGATTATTCCGCCACCGCGCGCCATCCAACATCGATGTTCGTCGTCGATAGCGCCGGACGTATCACGTTCGATTCCAAAAACCTCACGCCGCCGCAACAGAAGGTGTCCGACCGGGACTATTTCCAGTTCCACAAAGACAATGAATCCCCGCGCCTGTTCATCAGCCGTCCGCTGGTATCCAAACTCAACGGTCGCTCGATGGTGGCATTCAGCCGGCGGCTGTCGCATCCAGACGGCTCCTTTGCCGGCGTCGTGCTCACGGCCATGCTGCAGGATCATTTTCAGGCCTTGTTCAAGAATGTCTCGCTCGGTTCCAATGGCACGGTGACGCTGGCACGCACCGACGGCGTTGTGCTGATGCGCTGGCCCTTCCGCGAGGAGTTGATCGGCAGCAGTATCAAGCGCGCCGAACTGTTCACTCACTTCCCGAAGGCCCCCAGCGGCCATTATCAATCCCGCGCGGTGACTGACGGGATCAAACGGCTGTTCGTGTACACCCAGGTTGGCGATCTGCCGCTGATTATCGTGGTCGGTCAGTCGGTCGATGACATTCTTGCGCCGTGGTGGAGGCAGGCGCTCGCGATCGGCGCCCTGATGGTCGTGCTGTGCCTGGTGACGGTCATGCTGGCGTTTTTGCTGCACCGCGAATTCGCGCGCCGCAGCGCTGCGGAGCGGAAGCTCATCGTTCTGGCGACCACCGACGGGCTCACCGGTCTTGCCAACCGGCGGCATTTCAACCGCACATTGGCCTATGAATGGCGCCGCGCGATGCGCAGCCGCGCGCCGGTCGCGCTGCTGATGATCGATGCCGACAATTTCAAAACGTACAATGATCGTTATGGCCATCAGGCGGGTGACGATCTGCTGCGGGCCATTGCCGCATCGATCGCCGCGAATGCGAAGCGCCCGTCGGATCTCGCCGCGCGCTATGGTGGCGACGAATTCGCCGTGCTGCTGCCGGACACGTCGCTCGGCGACGCGGCAACGCTCGCGGCGCGGATTCGCGAGGATCTGATCGTCCGCTGCGGCGCGGACGAACTCCAGCGCGGCAATGCGCAACTGAGCATCGGCGTCGCGTCGCTGATGCCCGGCTTGGGGGCAAAGCATCGCGATCTCGTCGCCGCAGCAGACAAGGCGCTCTATCAGGCCAAACGTCTCGGCCGCAACCGCACCGAATTGGCGGAAACCGATGCGGGCAGTCTTGCACCTGATGCTGGCGTATATTCCGGTGAAGATGGTGTCGCCTCCCAGAAGCGATCTTCCGCCGGCGTACAACCCTAGCGTCGGTCGGAGCGCGAATGGAACAAGTTGTAAGTTTCGTCGCGCTATCCTTCACGAGTTTGTTCGGCATTGCCGCGCTCGTCGTGGTTGGCATAGGTGTTTATTGGCTCTTCAACAAGAAGGCCAAGCAAAAGCAATTGGCCGAACTGAGAGCAAAGTACGAGCAGATGAAACCTGCTGATCCCGAATACAACCAGGTCAGAGCGCTCTACACCTCAATGATGATCGATGCCCATCGGTGGGAGTTCTCTCATGGCTTGGACACTGCCGGCACTGGCAGCTCGCACCATTCCGACAGCGGATCGCATTCAAGTGGCGATTCCGGTGGCGGCGGCGATGGTCATTAGCCGAAACAACGGTGCGCGCCAGGCGCCGTGAGATCTCTTGCCAACTGCCGCGACAGTAGAGTTATTGCTCCAGTTCGGCACTGCCTTCGTTTGACTCTCCAACCTGCTTCTCTTACAAAAAATCAGGTTAGAAAAATATTCTTGTAACAAGCGGCCGGGCATTTGAACCCGACAGCGCGAGGATAGTCACATGAGCAGGAAGTTTGCGCTTGGTCTGGTCGCGACGACACTTGTTGGCTCGCTGCTTGTTTGCTCATCGAGCTTTGCCCAGGAGGTCACCCTGCGCGCCGTCTCGGCCTTCGCGGAGAAGACCACTTACTCGCGTGGCTTTGAAAAATTCATCGACCAGGTAAATGCCGACGGCAAGGGCGTCATCCAGATCAATTATATCGGCGGACCCAAGGCGATGCCGCCATTTGAAGTCGGTAACGCGCTCAAGACCGGCGTGATCGATATCGCCAACACGACCGGCGCGTTCACCACCAACGTCATGCCGGAGTCCGACGCCTGGAAGCTCACCGAGCGTCCGATGTCAGAGCTTCGCAAGAACGGCGGGTACGATTACATGGCCGGGATCTATGCGCAAAAGATGAATGCCATCTTCCTGGCGCGTCTGGTCGATAACAATCCGTTTCATCTCTATTTGAACAAGCCTGTTACGTCTCCTGATCTCACCGGACTGAAGATCAGGATCACGCCGGTGTATCGCGATTTCTTCCAGGCGCTCGGTGCTACGGTGGTGCAGACGCCGCCGGGTGAAGTCTACACATCGCTCGAGCGTGGCGTGGTCGATGGATATGGTTGGCCGATCACCGGCATTTTCGATCTCGGCTGGCATGAAAAGACCAAGTATCGCGTCGATCCCGGATTCTACACCGCCGAGGTTTCGGTCCTCGTCAACAAGACGGCGTGGGACAAGCTCAACGACAAGCAAAGGGCCGTGTTGCGCAATGCCGCGGATCGCGCAGAGGCGGAAGCAGCAGTGGAATTCGTCGCCGAGAACGCCAAAGATACCAAGCGGCAGGCCGATGCCGGCATTCAGGCCATCACGTTCGATGCAGCGGCAGCGGCAGCCTATCGGGCGAAAGCGTATCAAGCCGGCTGGGAGGGGATTATCAAGCAAAGCCCCGAACACGGCCCGAAGATCAGGGGCTTTTTCGCGACAACAAAATGATGAGCGATCGTTTCGGCGAAGTGAGCTGGATCATGGAGCGGCTGTCCGGTTGGTATGAGCGCGTGCTCGATAGCCTGATGCTGGTGGCGTGCCTGTTGCTCCTGGGTATGGCCGTCATGATCGGCGCCGATGTGGTGTCTCGCAACATCGGCGCCGGCGGTGTCGCAGTCAGCAATGAACTCTCGGAGGACATTCTCTATCTCATGACGCTGCTGGCCGCGCCCTGGTTGCTCCGCCGGGGTCAGCATATTCGCGTGGACATCATCCTGCGCGCCCTGCCGACACGTATTGCCTGGGTGCTGGAATGGGTCGGCGATATCGTCGGTCTGCTCTGCTGTTGTTACTTCGTCTGGTACGGAACCCTCATCACGGTGGCGAGCTATTCGGCCGGCTCGATCGTCATCAAAACATTGATCGCGCCGGAATGGTGGACACTTGCACCACTGCCGGCTGGCTTCGTCCTGCTGGGCATCGAATTCATCTTCCGCATGCACCGGCTTGCCGTGGCCGAGATCGGCTTGCGCGACGACGCCGTTTCCGCGGCTTGAAACCGCTATCGCACCCGGGGAGCGACGCGTGAGCATGTCCTGGCAAATGGCCGCGCTGCTGCTCCTCGGAGGCTCGACCGTTCTGCTGTTTGTCGGGATGCCGGTCGCGATCTCGTTCATCGCGATCAATGTGATCGGCGCCATCCTGTTTCTCGGCGGCGATGCCGGGCTGCATCAGGTCGCGCGCAACAGCGTCGCCGCGGCGATCAATTTCTCGCTCACGCCGATTCCCCTTTTCGTTTTGATGGGGGAGGTGCTGTTCCACACCGGCCTCGCGCTGAAAGTTATCGACGGCGTGGAACGGCTGATCAGCCAGGTGCCAGGCCGGCTCGCCGTGGTCGCGATCGTCGCCGGAACGATTTTTTCCGCGATCTCGGGTTCGACGATTGCGACGACTGCGATGCTTGGTTCGCTGATGCTGCCGGTCATGTTGTCGCGCGGCTACAATCCCGTTCTGGCAACCGGCCCGATCATGGCGATCGGCGCGGTTGATATGCTGATTCCGCCGTCCGCGCTCACCGTTCTGCTCGGCAGCCTTTCGGGAATTTCGATTTCCAAGCTCCTGATTGGCGGTGTCGTGCCGGGCCTGATGCTCAGCGCCGCCTTTGTCGGCTACATCGTCGTTCGTGTCATGATGCGGCCAGATCTTGCGCCTGCCTCACCGATCGAAAGAAAAACCGGCTGGGCGCGCTATGAGTTGCTGCTGCTCTATGTCCTGCCGCTGGCTTCGATCTTTGTCGTCGTGATCGGCGCAATGTCAGCGGGAATTGCAACGCCGACGGAATCGGCGGCTTTGGGCGCGCTTGCGACCATGGCGCTGGGGGCCGGCTATCGCGTGCTTAACTTTAAAAACCTGCTGCAAGCCCTGCGCGGTACTGTTGCAATTTCCGGAATGATCCTCTTCATCATCCTCGGCGCGACAACGTTCTCGCAGATCCTGAGTTTTTCCGGCGCCACGCAAGGTATCGTGTCCGCCATTCTCGGCCAGGGACTTTCGGCCTTCGCCATTCTGACCGGCATGATGCTGCTGTTGATTTTTCTCGGCATTTTCGTGGATCAGGTCAGCATGATGCTCATTACCCTGCCGGTCTTCATGCCGATCGTGCAACGGCTCGACATCGATCTGATCTGGTTTGGCGTGCTCTATCTGATTTGCATGCAACTCGGCTTGCTGTTGCCTCCTCACGGGCTTCTGCTGATGACGATGAAAGGTGTTGCTCCGCCGGAGGTAACGATGACGCACATTTTTCGAGCGGTCGTGCCTTACATCGCGATGAGCATTGTCCTCCTGCTGATCATCATCGCGTTTCCGGCGATTGCAACCTGGCTGCCAAACCTTTTGGGGTGAGGCGGTGGCGGCGATGGTCTACAGCAGCCCCCGATAAATCCCCGGCTCCGAGCCTTCGATGGCGACAGCGCCGACCGCCTTCGAATAAAACTCCGCCGGCCCCACGCCGCCGATGATGGCGTAGCCAAAGCCTTGCTGCCGCATGTCCTCGAGACAGGCGAACAGCAGGGCTTTTCCGATTCCGCCGTTGCGAATTTTCGGATCGACGCCGGTGGGACCGAAGAAGTTGGGGCAGGTCGCATCATGGCAGGCGAATCCCACGATGGCTTTTTGCTGGATGGCGATGAAGCAGGAGACCGGCTGGCGGCTGAACGCGACATCGGCTTCGCTGGCCCATGCCTCGCTGAAATTCTGCCGCACCCAGCCGATCACCTTGTGCTTTTCCGGGGCCAGCGCCCGGCGCATGACGATTCCGGCCTGGAGCAATCGATCATACGCCGGCCGGGAATCGGGCAGGGCGTAGAGTTTGACGAGCATGTCCATCGGGTGGCCTTGGGGCTTCTGAACCGGGATGACGGTCTTGCTGGACGGTACGAGGGGATCGTTGCGCTCGCAATGCTTGGCCGCGCCAGGCGAAGCTGCGCAGCAGCGAAGTCTGGTGCCCCTGGCCGGAATCGAACCAGCACTCCTTGCGGAACTCGATTTTGAGTCGAGCGCGTCTACCAGTTCCGCCACAGGGGCCCTCGGGGCGCCGGCCGAAGGCCGGTGCCGCGAAGCCGGCGGAATATAGCGGGCGGTTTCGCCCGGTCAACCCGCGCGGAAGTGATTGTCCCGTGCCTCGACAGCGCCACGGCAGCGGGATAGGAGCTTGTTATCGTTGGAGAACGCCCGTGACGCTCGATGCCACCGCAAATCCGTCACATGCAGGCTTTGGCGCCAATCCGGCGTTGACGGCGGCATTGGTGATATCCGTCATTGCGGCGGCGACCTTGGCGGGCGCCTGGTTCTTCCAGCTGGTGCTGGATATCCGCCCCTGTCCGCTCTGCCTCGAACAGCGCTATGCCTATTATCTGGCCGTCCCACTCGGATTGCTGATCGCATTCGCAGCCTCGCGGGAGGTCCCGCGCCCTCTGCTGCTGGCCGGCCTGGCGCTGCTCGCACTGGCTGCGCTCTACAATGCGTGGCTCGGTGGCTACCACGCCGGCGTCGAATGGAAATTCTGGCAGGGCCCGACCGATTGCTCTGGGCCGCTGGTCGATCTCGGTAGCGCCGGCACCCTGCTGCAGCGGCTCGACACGGTAAAGGTGATCCGCTGCGATGAGGTGCAGTGGCGTTTCCTCGGCCTCTCGCTGGCCGGCTACAACGTCCTGATCTCGCTGCTGATGGCGGCGATCGCGGCGTGGGGCATGAACATGAAGAAGGCGTCCAAAGCGTAACCCTCATGGTGAGGAGGCGCTTGCGCCGTCTCGAACCATGAGGCCCCTATGTGGCCATCCTTCGAGACGGCCGCGTTGCGGCCTCCTCCCAGGATGAGGTTCTGTCGTCTAATCATCCACGTCCTCCTGCGGCCGTCCGAATAGATGGACGATGCCGGGCGTCGTGATACTCACGAACACGAAACGCGACAGGTGATGCGCACCGACGAAAATCGGGTCGATATGCAGCGTTAGCGCCAGCGCCAGCATGGCGTCCATCGCGCCCGGTGCGAACGCCACCACGACATCGGCCAGCCGCACATGGGTGGTCAACGCGATGATGACGACGAAAATCGCCGAGATCACGATCGCGACCGCAAACGAGCCCAGCCCCGCATTGAAATGGCCGAGCATGGTCGATGCCTTCATCCGCGCGAACCGTGCGCCGATCACCGCGCCGATGCCGACCAGCGCCACGCCGCGCATCCAGGGCGGCAACCCGCCCTCGATCATGTCGGTGCCGTGCAGCACGCTGGAGGCGATCATGGCGCCGAACATCCAGCTTGCCGGGAATTTCATCAGCCGCAGCACCAGCGACACGCCGAGCGAGGCGGCAATCAGCGCCGCCAGTTCGAGCGGCGAGGCGATCACAGAAGCGATGGTCGACGGCGCCGATGGAGCGATGCCGGTCACCGCCAGCAGCAGCGGCAGGGCCGCGGTGAGGATGATTACGCGCATGGTCTGGACCATCGCGATACCGGCGACGTCGGCGCCCTTCTCGGCGGCGAGGATGACGATCTGCGACAACGCGCCGGGACTGCCGGCCAGCAAGGCCGAGGTCTGGTCCCAGCCATGGAAGCGCTGCAGATAGATGCTGCTGCCGAAGGTCGAGCAGAAGGTGGCGAGCGCCAGGAGCCCGATGGTCAGGGGATAGGAGCTCATGTGCTGGATCAATTGCCGCGACACCAGCGAGCCCAGCGTTATCCCGAGCAGCACCAGCACGGTCTGCGTCAGGATCGGCGGCATCGCGAGCGGCCGCCCGGCAAGCGCGGCACCGCCGACCGCAAACATCGCGCCGGAAATCAGCCCGCCCGGCAGGCCTGTGCAGAGAAACAGCAGGCCGCCGGCACTGCCGATGACCAGCGTCTCGAGCGTGGAGAGAATCGTGGCGCGGTCTGGAATCGCCGGCGCGACCGAAGTGGGGATCAGGGGCACGCCGCCTTATGGCAAATCTGGCATAAGGGTACAAATGCGTTTGCGCGTTGCAGCAATGCGCGCCGGTTGCCCGGTTCGTGAGATGCGCCTTCACCCTCCCGAAGCGGAAGGGTGAAGTGATTGCGTGTGCTTTGTAAGCTCGTTAGCCGCTCAGCCGCCGCGAGCGTGCCGGGATGGTAATGGGCATAGTGGTCGACCTAGCCGTTGCGGAACGACTGCCGATCAGCAGCCGCCGGGGCGTCCGCGGCAAGCGAGCGGAGGTCCGCCATCAGAATGATGGTGCGTCCAGTACCAGGCGTCATAGGCAGCGCCGCCGCTGCTATTGCCGTTCGCGCCGGGCCGGGTCGGGGTCTTCGGCACCTTCGGCGGATCGTCGCCGCCAATGTCCGAATCGATCGGATGCTTCCAGTTCGAGCCCTTGACCCGCGTCGCGAGTCCGCTCGGACTGAACGTGCGCCTATCAGGGCTGAATCCGCGCGGCGATCCCATCGACGACGACATCGATCCGTGACCGCCGCCGTGCGACATCGACGAGGACATGCTCATCCCGCCACCCCCGCCCATGCGGGCGTCCGCGGTGGAGGCGAAGGCAGCAAGCGCGAGCAGCGCGCCGCCAATTGATAGTGACATTCTCATGGCTACGTTTCCTCTGAAGGCTGCAAGGTTTCCGGCCTATGCCGTACATTCTTCAGTCGTGGACGAATTAAATACGGTTCATGGGCAAATTGATCGCAGTACAATCGGCTTGACCGGCGCCAAAGGACCACCCTGGGCGGGTTGGCGGGATGGCTGGGCGTGTGAAGGGGATGGAAGGTGGGGGCTGATGCCGGCACGCGCAATGCGCAGACAAACGCATGGCGCCCGCGGGGGTCCGCAGGCGCCATGGCAACACGATCAAAAATGCAGCTGGGTAGTGCCCCGCGTCCTGGTCGGAAGAGGGAAGGCGATCACTTCGCCCCGGTGGTCGCCTTTTCCTTGTCGGCAAATTCCTTCTTGCAGGCGGAGCGGAATTTCTTGCGCTCCTTGCCCTTGAGTCCCTTCTCGTCGGCTTGCTTGGAGCATTCGAGGGAGCCGGGGGTCTTCGGCTTTTCGGCCTTCTTTGCCGCCGGGGCCATGGTTTCGGTCTTGGTCGTTTCCGTCTTGGGCGCCTCGGTCTTGGCCGGCGCGGTCGTTTGCGCGGACGCGGCCCCCATCAAGAACAGCGAAGCAATGGCGGTCGCGGTGATCAGGGAAGAGATCTTCGTCATGGAGGGCACCTCGGATTGAAAACCAGGACGCGACCGTTGCGCCGCCATGCTGAACGTTAAATGAATGGATCGGAATATCCGGCATCTGGACAGCCACTTTATTTTGAACGGAAAATCGCGCCGCGCGTTGTCGCAAGCTGTGGTTGCGCTAGGATGGGCGTGCAGATGACTGCCCCAAGAGAACTGTCCAAGAGAACTTTCCAAGGAGCCTTAGGATGACCAATCAAGTAAAAATACTCTGCGCAATGGCGGTGTCGGGTTTTGCGGCGTTCATGGTGACGTCGCCGGCGCAAGCCCTCACCGCGCAGGAATGCAGCGCGAAATACCAGGCAGCCAAGACCGCCGGCACGCTCGGTGGCCAAAAATGGAATGACTTCCGCAAAGCGCAATGCGGTGCGGATGCCACCGCCGCAGCGCCGGCTGCAGCACCTGCGGCCGCGCCCGCAGCCGCTCCGGCAGCCGCACCCAAGCAGGCCAAGAAGGAAGCCGCGCCTGCAAAGGAAGCCGCTGCGCCGGCGGCACCGTCGGGACCCGCGGTCTATCCGAGCGCCGTGGATCCGAAATATTCCAAGGAGACCGCCGGCAAGCAGCGGATGCACACCTGCGTCGATCAGTACAACGCCAACAAGACCACCAACGGCAATGGTGGCCTGAAGTGGATTCAGAAGGGCGGCGGCTATTACAGCGAATGCACCAAGAAGCTGAAACCCACAGCCTGAGCCATCGCTTCTATCTCTAACGGCGCGGCTGACCCGTTCGGCCGCGCCTAGAGCCCCTTCCGGGGCTCTAGATTTTGGTTTGACGCGTTTTCTTGACGCGAACCGGTATCCACCCCCGGATCAAGTCCGAGGGCATGCTTCGCTGGAAACGCTCTATCGTTCATCCGACAGCAATTTCTCGGCTGATTTCGCAATCAGTTGCGCGCGCTTGCGCGGGCCGCGTTCGAGGAACAGCAGGCTCTGGCCGAAGATGAAGCAGTAGAACAGAAACGCCTGCGCGTCGGCTTCCTCCGGCGAAAGACCTGCCGCGCGATACAGATGTCCGACATTTTGCAAGCGCGCGGCATCGACGCCGGCGACCGCGGCTGCCGCGGCTTCATCGGACCGCGCCCATTGCCGGATCGCAAGCTCCACCGCCATGCCCTCGGTGTTCATCCGCTCCGAATAAAGCGCGACCAGCGCCCGTAATCGTTCGCGCGCGGTGACGCCGTCGAGGCTGGTCTGCTTTTCGATCGCGGCAATGCGCCCCGTGCTCCAGTTCTGCAGCATGCCGTCGAGCAGCGCCGCGCGATCGCGGAAGCGGCGATAGAAGCCGCCCTTGGTGACGCCGAGATTCTTCGCCAGCACCTCGACCCGCACGCCTTCAATGCCGGTTCGCGCGATCTCCGCCAATCCGGCCTCGATCCAGATCTCGCTTTTGCCGTTCTCGCTTTTGCGGTTCTCGCTCTTGCCGTCGGTCATTGATTCGCGCCTCACCGGTTCTTGATACGGTGCCGTATTGCTAACCCGTCCGCGCCCTGATACGCTACCGTATCAAAAACGAAAAGCGGGAGCCCCAAGATGGAGACGGACGCGACCTATCGCGGCACGTTGCGCTTCGAGCCCCGGAATCCGGATTATCGCGCCATCGCGGCCGATACGTTCGAGCGCCAGCACGCGATGCGCACGCTCGGCATATCTATCGTGCGGCTGGAGCCGGGCGAGGGCAATGAGATACTGATCGCGACCATGACCGGCACACTGATGGCGCTGCCGCGCCGCGCAAGCGCACTCTTGCAGGATAAGGTTCGCGCGACGGCCAGACCGCCGCGGTGGTGCGCTAGCTCTGATGCAGTGCAGGTTTGTGCTGCAGACATGGTGATCTATAGAGATTCCTTCTATGGTCGCGCCGTGCACATGAGTCTTCCATCTTGATCATCTCCACAACGCAAAGCGTGTTGGGACTGGCGTCGGGGATGCTGGTCGGGTTTTCGCTCGGCCTGGTCGGCGGCGGCGGCTCGATCCTGGCGGTGCCGCTGATGGTCTATGTGGTCGGCGTGCCCGAGCCGCATGTCGCGATCGGCACCAGCGCGATCGCGGTGGCCGCGAACGCCGCCGTCAACCTCTCGAATCACGCGCGCGGCGGCACGGTGGTGTGGTCCTGCGCACTGGTGTTTGCCGCCGCCGGCATGATCGGCGCGTTCGGCGGATCGATCCTCGGCAAGATGGTCGATGGCCAAAAACTGCTGGCGCTGTTCGCGCTGGTCATGATCGCGATCGCGCTCTTGATGCTGAAGACGCGCGCGCGCATCGGGCTGCCGGACGTCAAGATTTCGATGTCCAATATGCCGGCGATCGTCGGCCTTGGCCTCGCGACCGGGACGCTATCGGGCTTCTTCGGCATCGGCGGCGGGTTCCTGATCGTGCCGGCCTTGATGCTGGCGACGGGGATGCCGATCATGAACGCGGTCAGTTCCTCACTGGTCGCCGTCACCGCCTTCGGCATGACCACCGCCGCCAGCTATGCCTGGTCCGGCCTCGTCTCATGGGCGCTGGCGGGATTGTTCGTGGCGGGCGGTATTGCCGGCGGATTGGCCGGTACCCGCGCCGCGCGCCACCTCGCCGAACGGCGTGGCGCCCTCAACATTGTGTTCGCCGTGGTCATTATAGCCGTGGCGCTCTATATGCTGGCGCGTAACATATCCCTATCTTGGGCGTAATATTTTTGGGCGTAGATGGGGTGGATGAGGCCGTCGCGAGAGCAGCAATGAACCAACAGAACAAACCAGCCGGAACCCATCCGTACCGCAGCCGCCGCGAAGCGCTCGGCCTGCTTGGCGCCGGCGCGACCCTGCTCGGTACTGCCTCGTTGCCGCGTTCGGCATTTGCGCAGGATGACGATGCGGTGCTGACTGAAGCGCTGGTGCTGCGCGATCCCGATATCCCTGCGGCCGGTAACCCCGATGGCGACATCAACATCGTCGAATGGTTCGATTACAATTGTCCCTATTGCCGCAAGATCGCGCCCGAGATCGCGCAGGTCGTGCAGGATGACGGCAAGGTCCGCCTGGTGCTGAAGGACTGGCCGATCCTCGGCGATGTTTCCAAGATCACGGCGCGGATGGCGCTGGGCGCGAAATATCAGGACAAGTTCATGCAGGCCCACGAGGCGATGATCGGCGTCAGTTCACGGCTGACCGAGGCGCGCGCCCGCGAGCTGGTCGCTGCTGCCGGCATCGACATGGATCGCCTCGATCGCGATCTCACCGCCAATGCCAAGGCGATCGACGCCATCCTCGCGCGCAATCACGCGCAGGCGGAGGCTTTCGGCTTCCGCGGCACGCCGTCGTTTATCGTCGGCAAGTTCCGGGTGCCCGGCATCCTGACCATGGCGGAGTTCGAAATGGTCATCAAGGATGCGCGGAAAGCCAAGGCTGCCAACTAAAGCGTTTTCAAGCGAAGTGGATACCGGTTCGCGTAAAGAAAACGCGTCAGAACAGGAATCTGGCGCGCAATGGAAAGGGCGCCCTCGTCAATGACGAGGACGCCCTGATATGTTGTCGAGTTCGTCGCGTGATTATTTCGACGCGATCCTGGTCCACTCCTCATGGGCGCGCGTTTTCAGCGCCTTCCAGTCGTTCGCGGCCACATCCCAGTTGACGATGGTGCGGCTGCTCTGCGCGACCTGCCCATTCGCCACGCTCGACGTGTTCATCGAGTCATAGACGTAAACGCCGCAGACCAGCAGCAGCGCGCCCAAAATCATTCCAAGAAACGTTCGCATGACATCCTCCGGTGATCCCTGACAACGTGGCAAGGCGGCGATGGTTCCATGCCTAGTAATCCCCGGATTTGTACCCGGTCCGATCATTCCCCGCGCAGCCACGCCAAGACAGGCGCGTTCATCTCGCGCGGATAGGTGTGGCTGAGATCGTCAAGTTCGCGATAGGTCACATTGGCGCCGGCCGCCGACAGCAACTGGTTGGTCTGCCGCGCCACCTGCACCGGAAACATCCAATCGAGCTTGCCATGCACGAGGTGGATCGGCAGGCCGCGCAGGCGGTCGGCGTCGGCCATTTCAGCCATCAGCGGATGGAAGGTCGCCGAGACCGGGGCCAGATGCGTGAAGGGCGAGGCGCTTTCGAGCCCGCTGACATAGCAGAAGGTGCCGCCGTCGCTCATGCCGGTCAGCAGCATTTTTGTGGTGTCGATGTTCCAGCGCGACCGCATTTGTTCGAGAATGCGCATCAGGTTCGGCGTGTCGATGTCCTCGCCCATCAGCGCCCAGGTATTTCCGATTGCGGTCGGCGCAACCAGGATGGCGCCGTGGCTGCGGGCGTCGCGCAGCCAGCTCCACAGGAAACCGCGGCCATTGCCGCTGCCGCCATGCAGCGCCATTACCAGCGGCCAGGCACGGTCAGGCGTGTAATATTCGGGAATATAGAGCGAGAAGCCGCCGCGGCTGCCGGGCTCGTTGTGGTCGTGGAAGATGCCGGTGTTTTCGTTGGCCGGCGCTGCCAGCCGTGCTGCAAGATCGGAATCCTCGCGCAGCGAAGGCTCGACGAAGAACTGGCTCACCGGCGGCAGTTTCGCGACCAGTGCATACAGCGCCTCCTGCGCGCGCGGCGCATAGCGCAGCGCCCGAAACACGCTGACGAGATCGCCATTGCCGTTCTGCACTTCGCGCAGGCCATCAAAGGCGGCGAGCGCAACATCGCAGGCCGCCTCGAGTGCGGTCTTGATGCCGTCGAATTCCGCGGGCCATTGCGAAAGCCGCGGCCGTACCGCGCGCAACGCCTCGTCCGGCGTGCCTACTTTCTCCATCACGCGACCAAAATCCGGCGGGTTGAGATAGCGCGCGACGAAGCCGAGCGCTTCGAGCGATTGCAACAGCGGCGGCAGCACGGCCACGATGTCGTCCACCACGGCTTCGCTCATCGCTTATTCCCTATTGCAGCTTTGATTTAATGCAGTCTTGTTTAATGCAGCCTCGTTTAGTGCAGTCTTGTTTAGTGAAGTCTTGGTGCCTTCAGCAGCTTGCCGCGATCGACGGAGCTCAGCACCACGTCGAAGGTGACGCCCTCATGATAGACCGTGAGCGGCACGTCGACGCCGGCCGGTCCCAGCGACCAGAGTTTCCGGTAGAAGCCGGTCTGGCTGGTGACCTTGTCGCCATTGACGGCGAGGATGACGTCGCCGGTCTTGATCTCAGCGCGCGCCGCCGGTCCCTTGCCGGCGATGCCGATCACGACCACGCGGTTGTCGATCTCGGTCGAGAACATCCCGAGCCACGGTCGCGCCGGCTTGTTGACGCGGCCGAATTTGCGGAGATCGTCGAGCACGGGTTTCAGGAGGTCGATCGGCACGATCATGTTGACGTGTTCGGCCTTGCCCTCGCGCTCGCGTTCGAGCTGCAGCGAACCGATCCCGATCAGCTCGCCACGGCCGGAGATCAGTCCGGTGCCGCCCCAATTCGGATGCGCGGGATGGGTGAAGATCGCCTCGTCCAGCAGGTATTCCCAATAGCCGGCGAATTCCTGTTTGGCCGCGATCTGGCTCGCGACCGATCGCGTGCGCCCTCCGGCGCCGCCGAGCACGACGCGGTCGCCGATCTTTGTGCCGGCGGAAGAACCGAGCGGCAGCGGCTCGATGTCGAGGTGGCCGAGCGCCTGCACGAGGCCGAAGCCGGATTCGAAATCGAAGCCGAGTGGATGGCCCTGCATGACGCGACCGTCGCCGAGATGCAGCCAGACGGTTTCGGCTTCGGTGATGAGATAGCCGATGGTCAGCACCAGCCCGTCATCGATCAGCACGCCATTGCCGGCGCGCTCGGTGCCGAGCGTCTCCGCGCTGAACGCATCGGCCGGGATGATCGAATGCAGCCCGACCACCGAGGCCAGCGCGCGGTCGAGGTCGAAACCGTAATCACCCGGGCGCGGCTGGTTGGCCGGCGGCACCTTCCATTCGGTCAAAGAGGGCATGAAGGGTCTCCCATGGGATTGCGCGTCCACCACCAACGCCGTGCAACCCGAATAGATCACGGTCCTGCCAGCGACTGTCTCTGCAGGATTATATCAGCGAAATGGCCGCGGATCGAGATCGCAGGCCTCGCGGCAGCGGATAGCCGGCGACGCGGCCCTGTTATCGGCCATTTGACGGTCCACCTCTCCGGGATCGCGCCCAAGGAGGCCCGGCTAGCTGGCAGCTTTTGTGTTACAAGCGTATCGTTAGAGGTTGTGGAAGAAATGACGATGAGCGGCGACAGGAATTTCGATCGGTCAACTCTGGAGCATGCGCTGGCCGAACTCGGCCAGAGTGGAGCCCACCATGAACCTGTTCGATAGAAAACCAGGATCGCTGGAAGAGGTGGTCCGTCGCGTCAAGGCCGGCGAACAGAAGTTCGATCCGTCGCTTCGGGAATTTCTCGATTCGTTTTATGCGAACGCTGACTCACGCCAGCGGGCGATCGAGGAACCGCCGGCTTCCATCGATGCCGTGCATGACGCCTATGTTGCTGCAGTCGCAGAGCATCTTGCGCGCGTTTACGGGTTGCCGATACCGGAGTGGAGTGAGGAGCATGGTAACGGGCTTCGTGAACCGTTCTTCGCCGGCGGCCTGCAGTCTCTCAAGGGAGTTTTGACTGCCGAGAGCCCGACGGCCTTTCGGCGGCGTCTGCTGTTCGTAAGCAAGGATGCGCTGTCGCGCCCGAGAATGTAGCTTGGCACGTCACTCCACCTTCGCCCGCGCACGGGACGGCAGGATCCGGAATGCACGGTTCTCTTTCATCCAAATCGCGCGCTCGTCGCGCAGCAAAGTGCGGCGGACCTTGCCGGAATCGTCGCGCAGGCCGACGCTGACCACTTCAAAACTTTCCGGGTGCTTGTAGCGGCTGAGCAGGTCGGAGAGGAAATCGCCCATGCCGTCGGCAACCGACTGCGCGTCGGTGTCGGGCCCGAGTTCCAGGATCGCATGCACGCGTTGCCCGAATTCCGGATCGGGCAGGCCGACCGCCACACAAGATCGCACCAGCGGATGCGCTGATACCGCGGCCTCGATCTCGGCCGGATAGATGTTGGCGCCGCCGCGCAGGATCATGTCGGCGAGGCGGTCGCCGAGATAGAGATAACCGTCGGCATCGAGCCTTCCGATGTCGCCGAGCGATTCCCAGCCGTCGGCGCGGCGCTTAGGTTCTGCGCCGAGATAATGATAGGTGCTGCCGGCGCCGTCATTGGGCAGGAAATAGATTTCACCGGTTTCGCCGGTGGCGACCTCGTTGCCGTCCTCGCCGACGATCTTCAAGCGCGACGTTTCGGCGATCTTGCCGACCGAGCCCTTGCGTTCGAGCCATTCGACGCCCGAGATGATCGTGGCGCCCTGGGCTTCGGTGCCGCCATAGAGCTCGTAGATGCGCTCGGGCCCCAGCCATTCGATCCATTTTTCCTTCAGCCATGGCGGCATCGGAGCCGCCATGTGAAACACGACTTGCAGGCTCGACAGATCGTAGCGGTTGCGCACCTCGTCCGGCAGCGCCCAGATCCGGTGCATCATGGTCGGTACGAAATTGACCCACTGCACCCGGCTCGACTCGATCAGGCGCAAACATTCCTCGGCGTCGAACTTGACGAGCCCGGTGACGCGTCCGCCGTGGAACAGCGCGGTGTGCGAAACGATGAAGGGGGCGTTGTGGTAGAGCGGGCCAGGGTTGAGCAGGGATGCGCCGAGCGGCATGCCGAGTGCGGCCGGTCCCGCAGTATCGATCACGGCGGGCCGGTGATCGAGGATCACCTTCGGCCGCCCGGTCGAGCCGCCGCTCGTCATCGCCTTCCAGTAACGCGCCACCGGGTTGTCGATCGGCTCAGTGGAAAAACCCTCCGGCACGAAATCGGCAGGGACTGAATTGGGCGCATTCCAGTCCGGCTGGCCGCCAACCACCAGCGAGGGTTTTAGAATTTCCAGCACCGCTGCCGCCTCGCCGCGCGGCAGCCGCCACGTCAGCGAGGTCGGCGTCGCGCCGCATTTCCACACCGCAAACGTCGTCTCGAAAAATGTGTTGCTGTTGGGCAGCCCGATCGCGACGAAATCGCCGGGCTTGACGCCCTTGGCCGCAAAGGCCCGCGCGCGGGCGTTGGCGTTGCGGTCCAGTTGCTCCCAGGTCAGCGTGTCAGCACCATGGCTGACTGCGATCGTGTCCTTTGGTCTGCGCTCGGCATACCAGCGCGGCACATCGGCGAGGGGGATCAGCATGGGGCGTTTCCGTTACAGGGCGTCTTGATGCCGCTCTTGTGCTTCGTATGCGATGGCGTGCCGCTTGAGCGGACACTTCACCAACGGGAGCCGTGGTGAGTCAAGGCATGTTGCCGCGCGGGGCGCCGCATTGCCGGCTCAATGCGCCCTACGGCTCGGTGCGGAGAATCGCCGGGTCAAGCCCCAGACCACGGCGGCGGTGGCCATCGTGGCGATCAGATGTTTCAAGGTGTGTCCGCTGACGAAGCCGAGAGCGTTCGCGATCTCGTGGTCGAGCAACTCAGCGCCTTTGGCCAGGACATAGAGCGCCATCGCGGCGGCGAAAGCGATGCGATCGGCGCGCGGAGCGCGATGGATCGCCTGCCATAGCGGGATGAGGATGAGCGGGAGTCCCTGCAATAAGAGGTATGGTCGCAAATCGTCCGCGCCGCTTCTGTCGGTGTAGACCCACCACGCGACGCTGGCGACGGCGAAAAGCCCGAGAACGATCGCTTCGATTTCCGTCTCCAATCCGCTCTGCGTGTCTCCGCGGACGCCGACGAGCAGGCCGGCGCAAGCGAGCGCAATCGGCAGCCTGTCCCAAATCAGGCGGGCATTGTCGGGTGCAAGGTGGAAGAAGCCCGAACCGAAGGCGGTAAGGAACAGTCCGATCAGGAACAACCTGTAGCCGGGCCAGCCCGCGCGCAATTGGTCGCTGGCGCGCCTGGGCCGCAGCGTCAACCAGCCCCAGAGTGCGACCAGGGCGAACCCGGCGTTGGAAAAGACATCGGCTGCGTGGTGAATGCCGAAGACGGCCGACCGGTCGGCGAATTCGTGGTAGTGGGCCGGCTGCGCAATGCGTCCGTGCGCCGCCAGTATCACGATGACGCCGACGGTGACGATCGTCGGAGCGTACTTGATCCACCGCTTTACGGGTTGGCCCGAGCCGATCGACGCTTCCAGGCAGGAGGAGGCTGGCAATTTCGGTTTCATCTCATAATTGAACATTGTTCAAGTATGAGTAATCTGGAAATGAACAAAGTTCAAATTTAGTTTCCGATAAAGTTTAGTTTCCGATAAGGAGGCTTCCGGTCTTGCTCGTTGAGCAGACTTTCTCCCCCGGTTGTCTTGCTCAACTTGGCAACTCGTAGAGCGAATTACGCCTTCGGCTCAATCCGCCCGACAGGCTGCCGGCTAGTCCAGCTCGCGTAACCGCCTTGAACAGGAACGCAATCTTTCCTGCATCGTTAGCGTCGTTGAGCGATCGGGATGCCGGTCCATGACCTTGTATGCCACGAACGTCATTTGCCTTGTGCTGGCCGCGCTGAGCGTCGCGCCTTCCTATGCGCATGTGTTGGAGGCGCTGCCCAGGCTGACGGTCTGGCCGGCCGAACTATGGCGGGATGCGACGGTCTTCCATCGGCAGTTTGATTGGTACGCATGGATAGGCGCGCCGATCGACGTTACGGCGATCATCGCGGCATTCACGCTGGCGTTTCTGGTTCGCGACCTGCGTCCCACGTTCTGGCTGGTTGTCGCAGGTGCGGCCTGTCTGGCGGCGGGGCTTGCCGCCTGGTCCGCGATCGTCGCACCCGCAAACGCGGTGTTAGCGACATGGAGGCCCGGGCCGATACCCTCCGACTTCGATAGGATCCGCACGCGCTGGGAAACCGGTCACATGGTTGTCGCCGCACTGAAACTCTGCGGTTTTGTTCTGCTGTGCATGGCCGTGATCCGATCCGGCGGCAGCATGAAAGCGGCTTCATGAGCCGGCATGCGTGCCAAACCTATCCACCGCTCAATACGCTGAAGCCGGTGACCTCCGACGTCTGGATCGTCGATGGTCCCCTGATCGGGTTTGGGCCGCCATTGCTGAAGCTGCCATTTCCCACCCGCATGACCATCATCCGCATCCGCCAGGATCTGTTCGTCCATTCGCCGACGGCGCTGACGACGGAGTTGAAGGCAGAGATCGACGCGATCGGTGTACCCAACTGGATCGTCGGCCCCAATCGGTTGCACTATTGGTGGATTCCGCAGTGGTGCGATGCATATCCGAAGGCTGCGGTATATCTCGCGCCGCGCATCATGGAGCAGGCCGATGGCCGTCTCGACCGCGTCGATCCGCGTTGCCTGCTTCTCGATCGTCGATCGGGCTACCCATGGGAGGGGATCATCGAGACGCTGCCTGTCCATGGCAGTTACATGAGCGAGGTGGTGTTCTTTCACCGCCCGACGCGTTCCCTCGTGCTGACGGACTTGATCGAGAATTTCGAACCGCAAAAGCTCGGTCTGGTCGCGCGCTGGCTGACATGGTTCGGCGGCGCCCAGCATCCGGACGGCCAAATGCCGCGCGACATGCGATTGACCTATCGGGCGCGCGCCGCAGAACTGCGTTCTGCGATCGATACGATGCTTGCCTGGAATCCGGATCGGATCATCCTCGCCCACGGCAAATGGTACGAGGAGCAGGGCGTTGACGAACTGCGCCGGGCTTTCCGCTGGCTTGCGAATGATTGAGGGGACATCGCCTAGAAGTCGTGTGGTCCTGACGCCCCATATGCTGGCGTCAAGTTGCGCAAGGCGCCCTGTCGGGCGGAGCGACCGATCTGTTTTTTTGCCGCATAGCGGACGTTCATCCTCTGCAGGAACACTCCTGGTATGCGCTGATGGGCCGGACGAACCCGGCAGTCCGGAGGATGAAGAACGCAGCGATTGACGAATTCGGTGAGACCGGCAAAATCTTGCGACGCCATCGTGGCGACGTGCGATCGGTCATCCGTCAGGATTTCAGTTCATTGGGTCGCGAAAGACCGGAGGGAGCGGCAGTGGTGGCGGCAATTTCGATGGCGCGTGGGTTCTTACCAGTGTCGGCACGCCCTGCGGCACCTCCTCCGACACGGTGGTCATCACCGGTGCGAACCTGGTGGGGGAATACGGCACCTCTCACGTTAGCCCGAATGGCGCCATGTCCGGAGTTGGATCCGCGGGGAGCCTGAGCTGGACCGCGTCCGGCCGTTTCTCGGGCCGCAGCGGCTCCGGTACATTCCGGCGATCCGATGGGTGTGTCGGAAGTTGGACCGGAGCAAAGCAGTAATGAACGCGGCTATTCTTCTCGCGCCAATTCCGGCAGCACGTGGTCGCGGGCGATCTCGTAGGGGAAATCACCGCGGTTGGCGAGCAGGACGATGCCGGCTTTGTGTGCCGGCACGAGGCCGACATAGGCTGATGCGTTATTCAGTCCGCCCGGCTTGTCGACAATGTCCACCTCGTTCAGATGAACGTTTTCCCAGGCCATCGCCTGTCCGAACTTCTCGCTCACATGAAATGTCTCACGCTGCGTCATCTGCAATGCCTGGCGCAACTGCGGATCGATCGCCGCGCCATCGATACAGGCAGCAAGGAAGATGGCCAGATCATGCGCCGAGGAGAACATCTGGCCGGTCCCGGGGAAATCGAAATAACTCTGCTGGTTTCCGGGGGCGCCAATCGCCATGCCTGTATGAGAGTAGCCCTGCACGGCACGTTTCAACAGCTCCGGAACCATCATGGCGCGGTTGTCCGGTCCGCGCTCGGGGAAGAACGTCTGGCTCATGCCGAGGGGTTTCAAGATACGGTCTTCGACAAGCTCACCGATAGGCCGGCGGTAGCGACGTTCGAGCGCGAGCTGCAGCAGCACATATCCCGCATGTGTATAGATGCGCTGCTTCCCCGGCCGCTCGCCTGATTGCGGCGTCCATGCGTTGAGCATGTCGAAGAATTGCTGCAGCGTAAACGAATCGTTCGGCCATGGCGGGTGATCGGTCGGCAGCAGGAGCCCGGACGTATGCGTCGCCAGTTCACCGATCGTCACGCGTTTGATGCCGTCGCCGCGCAACTCGGGCACATACCGGCTCACTGGATCATCCAGGCTGAGTTCGCCGCGAAGCGTCCCCAGCGCCACCAAAATCGCCTCAAACGGTTTGCGCACGGACGCCACGTTGAACAATGTGTCTGACGTGATCGGCCGCTTTGTCGATCCGTCGGCGTAGCCGTAGTTGAAAAACTGGGTGTGGCCCGCAGCGTAGACGGCCACGGCAAGACCGCCCGCTTTCCCCACGGTCTCCGGCGCGAGATCGGCCGCTACGATGTGCCGAACCTTGGCATCCATACCAATATCCGCAACCGACCCGCGCACCAGCGCGAGCAGCAGAACCGGGAAAATCATCAGGCCCCGACGATGTCGCCACCAGCGCGTGGAGTTTGTCACCATAGCGAGCCGTCGTCACATTGAAGCCAAGGCACCTCACGGCACACTCACGCGCGCGATTCCGGCGCTTATCGGGAAGCGCCCGTCAATTTGCCGTGAAGTTGTCCCGGCGCTAGGCCGGCTCCGGCGAAGCTGATACGGTTTTGCCCAGACAACGAACGGGAACCGCAGCATGGACAACCGCAGCGACATCTGGCGTGGCATTGACGTCATCAAGCCGCGCTTTATCGATTTGGCCGACAGGGTCTGGGCGATGCCCGAGGTGTGCTACACCGAGGCGCGCTCTTCGGCCGAACATCTGGCCGAACTGCGCCATCAGGGTTTCCGCATCACGGAGAATGTCGCCGATATTCCCACCGCCCTGATCGGCGAATGGGGCGAGGGCGGTCCCGTCATCGCCTTCCTCGGCGAATATGATGCGCTGCCCGGTCTCAGCCAGGAGGCCGGTGTTGCGGAACATCGCCCGATCGAGGCCGGCGGCCACGGCCATGGCTGCGGCCACAATCTCCTGGGCTCGGCCGCCCTTCTCGCCGCCACCGCCGTGAAGGATTGGCTTGCCGCGAGCAAGACGCCGGGCCGCGTGCGCTATTATGGCTGCCCCGCCGAAGAAGGCGGCGCGGCGAAAACCTTCATGGTGCGCTCGGGCGCCTTCGCGGACGCCGACATCGCCATCACCTGGCACCCCAACAGTTTCTGGGAAGTCGCGGTGACGCCGTCGCTGGCCAATACCCGCGCCGATTTCATCTTCACCGGCCGCGCCTCGCACGCAGCGGCCTCGCCGCATCTCGGCCGCAGCGCGCTCGATGCGGTGGAACTGATGAATGTCGGCGTCAACTACATGCGCGAGCACATGCCGAGCGAGGCCCGCGTCCACTACGCGCTGCTCGACACCGGCGGCATCGCGCCCAATGTGGTGCAGGCCCACGCCCGCGTGCGCTATTCGATCCGCGACCGCAATCTGCACGGAATGAACGAATTGGTGGCACGCGTTCACAAGATCGCGCAAGGCGCCGCGCTGATGACCGAAACCAGCATGGAGATGCGGATCATTTCCGCCGTCTCCAATGTCCTGGACAACACCCCGCTCGAGCAAACCCTGTATCGAATCATGGCGGATCTCGGCCCCCCGCATTTCGACGAGGCGGACAAGGCGTTTGCCGCGAAAATACAGTCCACCCTGACCGACAAAGACATCGCTTCGATCTATCATTCGATCGGGATGGAACCCACCGACCGGCCGCTGGCCGATTTCATCGTGCCACTCGACGCCAAGCGCAATCCGCAGATCGGCTCGACCGATGTCGGCGATGTCAGCTGGGTGGTGCCCACCGTTCAGGTTCTTGCTCCGACGGTCGCGATCGGCACGCCCTTTCACACCTGGCAGATCGTCGCCCAGGGCAAGAGCCCGCATGCCCACAAGGCCATGGTGCAGGCCGCCAAGGCGATGGCCGCGCTCGGCGTCCAGGCGCTGAACGAGCCTGAGCTGATCGCCGCCGCCAAGGCCGACCTGAAGAAGCGCACCGCGCGCACGCCCTATGTCAGCCCGCTGCCGGACAACGTCGCACCGCCGCTGGATATGTCGTTGGGGTGAGGCCGGATTGGCTTGGTGAGATGACCAACGTGCTTTTTGTTTGCAGCGCCAACCGGCTTCGCAGTCCGACAGCCGAACAAATATTCTCGACCTGGCCTGGCATTGAAGCCGATTCCGCCGGCCTCAGTCACGGCGCCGCAGTGCAACTGTCCACCCAGCAAATCGAATGGGCCGACATTATTTTTGTCATGGAGAGAGCGCATCGCAACAAGTTGTCGAAGCGATTTCGCGCGCATCTTCATGCCAAGCGCGTCATCTGCCTCGACATCCCTGACGATTACGAATTCATGGATCCCGTCTTGATCGGGATTCTCGAGAACAAGGCAGGTCGTTTCCTCAAGAACCCCAGATCCACAAAGATGGATTAATGCGGCTCTCCGGCGCCCAACCCTACGGATCGAGCTCGGTATCCCAATACAAATAATCCAGCCAGCTATCGTGCAGATAGTTCGGCGGAAACAAGCGCCCGTTGCGATGCAGCTGATGCACGGTCGGGGCGAACGGGTGTTGGCGCGGGAACATCCGCGCCTGCTGCGGCGTCAGATTGCCCTTGCGCAGGTTACACGGCGAGCAGGCCGCGACCACGTTTTCCCAGGTGGTCTGGCCGCCCTTGCTGCGCGGGATGATGTGATCGAAGGTGAGGTCGTCATGCGCCAGGCAGTACTGGCAAGAGAACCGATCGCGCAGGAAGACGTTGAACCGGGTGAAGGCGGGGTGCGTGGTCGGCTTGACGAACGATTTGAGCGACACCACGCTCGGCAACTGGATTTCGAAGCTCGGGCTGTGCACCGCGCGGTCGTAGTGCTCGACGATATTGACGCGATCGAGAAACACCGCCTTGATCGCGTCCTGCCACGACCAGAGAGACAGCGGGTAGTAACTCAGCGGCCGGAAATCCGCGTTCAGCACCAATACCGGCCAACCGCCTTGCGAGACGTGTGCGTTCAAGTAACGCTCCTGACTCCCATGCTAGCTGCGCGAAGCAGCGTGTGACCTGCATACTACAGGCAGCGTGACGGGATTGTGAAGAGCGTTCCGGGCCTTATCCAGCCCATGGCACCCATGAATCGTCAGGGTTCCCCGGGGATGGAATGGCCGGAATTTAGCGGTCAATCCATCGTGATCGGCACCCGGCCCCGGGGGCCGCGTCGCCGGGCGCTAAACCTTCTCCAGCTTCTGCAGGCAGCGGACTGTGCCCACCTCCGGCGGCATCGGCGTGTCCGGAAAGCTGGTCTTCCAGTTGGTGACGCCGACTTCGCCGACATAGATGTCGCCCCTGGAATCCAGCGCGACGCCGTGGGGGGCGAGGAATTTGCCGGTCTCGATGCCCGGGCCGTCCTCGCCGCCGAGCCGGGCGATGCGGTTGCCCTTGGCGTCGACGATCGAGAGCCGCGGCCCGAGATTGGGCACTTTGAGGTTCACGGACATGCCGGGGCCAAGCTCGCCGATGATGAAGGTCGGATGCTTGCCGCCGCAGCAATGCAGCGCGCAGGGCCGGTGCAGATTGTTCCACTGCGCCTCGTATTTGCCGTTGCCGTCGAACACCTGCACGCGGTGGTTTTCGCGATCGGCGACATAGACGAAGCCGTCGGCGTCGGTCGCGATATTGTGGACGATGTTGAATTGGCCGGGATCGCTGCCGGGCTCACCCCAGGTCTTCAGCAGTTTGCCGTCGGGTGTGTACTTGTGGACGCAGGCATTGCCGTAACCATCAGAGACATAGATCTCGCCCTTCGGCGACAGCGCGGTATGGGTGCAGCGGTGAAACGGCTCGCCGCTCATGTATGGCTTGGGCCGGTTCGGAATGCCGATGGTCAGCTCAACCTTGCCGTCCGCCGTGCATTTGCGCACGGTGTGGTCGCCGTCATCGGTGCAATAGAGATTGTCGTCGGCATCGATGTGCAGGCCATGGGCGCGGTTGAACAGGCCTTCACCCCAGCTCTTGAGGAAATTCCCGTCGCGGTCCAGCACCACCATTGGATGGGCGCCGCGGTTGAAGACGTAGATGCGGTCCTTGCTGTCGACCGCGACGGAGGCGACGTCGCCCAGGTTCCAGCCATCCGGCAACTTCGCCCAGTTCTCCACCACGCGATAACGGTGTTCGCCCGAGCCGAGAATGGTCGGCATGTGTTTCTCCCTCTTGTTATTATCTTCGTCATTCCGGGGCGTGCGAAGCACGAACCCGGAATCTCGAGATTCCGGGTCTGGTCCTACGGACCATCCCGGAATGACGGCGTTGGTTGGTTGATGAATTCACGAAGATGCGGTCACCTTCGCACCCCGCGGCAACAACCCTTCCTCGATCGCCTTGATCTGCAGCGCCAGATGTTTCGAGCCAATACGACACTGCGCGAGGCCGCCGGCGATGAACCACAAGCCGGCTTGCCCGGTGCGGGTGTACATGTTGCGCAGTTCCTGCTCCTCGCCAAAACCCCAGATGGTGCCGACGCGGTTCATGACTTCCTCGCCGAACAGCCGCCGCACCAGTTCCTCCTGGCGCTTGTAGCCGGTCGCCAGCACGACCAGATCGGCAGCGATGGTCTCGCCGCTCTTCATTTTGGCGCCGTTGGCAACGAAGCCTTCGACATCGGCGAATTGCTTCAGGGCGATATCGCCCTTCACGATCAGATCGGAGCAGCCGACGTTGAAATAATAACCGCCGCCGCGGGTGAGGTATTTGAACTGCCAGCCGGTATTGTCCTCGCCGAAATCGAGCTTGAAGCCCGCGCGCGTAAGTCCCTCGAGTAGCTCCTTGTCCAATTCCTTGGACTTCTCCGCGGTCAGCGCGTGGCTCCTCCGCGCCACCCTCAACGGCATCGAGGTTGCGATCAGGTCGTTGTCCTCCAGCGTGCCCTCATTGTAGGGCGCGTACACCAGTTGCGCCGAGGGTTCGATGCTGACGACCAGTGTCGATGAGCGTTGAAATAACGTGACGCCGGCGCCGCTCGAATGCAGGTCCTGCGCGATGTCGTGGCCGCTGTTGCCGGTACCGATCACGATCGCGCGTTTGCCCTTCCAGTTCTCGCCGTCGTCATATTGGCTGGAATGCATCACGGTGCCCTTGAAATCCTTCAGGCCGGCAATCTCGGGCAGGCTCGGAATGCCGCTGACGCCGGTCGCGAGCACGACATGGCGCGGATGCATGGAGCGCTTGGCGCCGTCGGCGCGGCGCAATGTCACCGTCCAGCGCTGTTCGTTCTCGTCATAGCTGCCGCCCTCGAATTCGGTCTCGGTCCAGAAGTTCAGCTCCATGCTTTCGACATAGGCTTCGAACCAGTTGGCGAGTTTGTCCTTCGGAATATAAGTCGGCCAGTTCGGCGGGAAGTGCATGTAGGGCAGGTGGTTGACCTGCACTTGATTGTGCAGCGTCAGCGCATGGTAACGCTTGCGCCAATTGTCGCCGATGCGTTTTTCGCGATCGACGATCAGCG